>FWWL01000069.1_pt1 | contig 254698 bp, 251 predicted proteins | sample 2228331 | NCBI WGS metagenome assembly FWWL01 (sample SAMEA103939775, study PRJEB20133) | metagenome | reverse complement strand
GCAAGCTGGTGGGGATGCTGAACGCGATGATGCGGAAGGGGAGACCCTGGTCCCCACCGCTTCCCGCCGCTGCCTGAGCGCCGCGAGCAGCCCTCTACTACCACCCGTACCAAGACCGTTGCTCGCCCGAAACGCACGGCACCGGAGCTCGGACAGCACACGGAGGAGGTCCTGCTCGAGCTGGGGTACAGCTGGGAGGAGATCGAGGCGCTCAAGAAGAAGGAAGTGATCTGAGCGAAGGCAGGAGCCTCAGAGCTCGCCGAGATAGGCTCGCCGCACGTCGTCGTTCTGCGCCAGCTCCTTTCCCGTCCCTTCGAGCACGATGCGGCCGGACTCGATCACGTAGCCCCGGTCCGCGATGGAGAGTGCGGCGGCGGCGTTCTGCTCCACGAGCAGGATCGGGGTGCCCTGCGCGCGAATCTCGGCGATCGTGTCGAAGATCGCGTCCACGAGCACCGGAGCGAGGCCCATCGAGGGCTCGTCGAGCAGCAGCACGCGCGGCCGAGCCATGAGTCCCCGCCCGATGGCCAGCATCTGCTGCTCGCCCCCCGAAAGGGTTCCGGCGATTTGCTTGCGACGCTCCCGCAGCCGCGGAAAAAGCTGGTAGACCCGCTCCAGGTCGTCCTTGACCGACGGGTCGCGCAGGCGGCGATGAGCGCCCAGGAAGAGGTTCTCCTCGACCGTGAGCGTCCCGAAGATGCCTCGTCCCTCGGGCACGTGAGCGATGCCCATCCCCACGATGCGGTGCGGCGGGACGCCGACGATCGACTGCCCAAGGAACCTGATGTCCCCCTCGCGCGGCCGGATCAGGCCGGAGATGGTGCGAAGGGTGGTCGACTTTCCCGCCCCGTTCGATCCGATGAGCGTGACGATCTCCCCCTCCTCGACGGAGAGCGAGATCCCCTTCACGGCAACGATGGCGCCGTAACCCGCGACGAGCCGCTCAACGCTGAGAAGCGGCATCCGTCCCCTCCGCGTGCTGATGAGCGAAGCGCGATCCCAGGTACGCCTCGATCACTGCCGGATCGCGCTGGACGTGCGCGGGCAGCCCCTCGCTGATCTTCCGCCCGTAATCCAGGACGGTGATCTCCTCGCATACGCCCATGACGACGCGCATCTGGTGCTCGATGAGGATGATCGTGAGCCCGAACTCGTCCCGGACGCGCCGGATGAGCTCGACCATGGCGAGGCTCTCCCCGGGGTTCATCCCGGCCGTCGGTTCGTCCAGGAGGAGGAGCCGCGGGCGCGACGCGAGTGCGCGCGCCAGCTCCAGCCGCCGCTGATCGCCGTACGGCAGGTTGTAGGCGATGTCGTTCTCCCGCCCTGCCAGCCCGACGGCCGCGAGCAGCTCGCGCGCCTCCTGCACCGCGCGGGCCTCCTCGCGCCGGACGTAGGGCGGCCGGAAGATGGCCCCTGCCAGCTCGATGATGCCGCTCGCCGCTGCGCCCGGAACCCGCGTGAGCTCCGCTGCGACCTCGAGGGCCCGGTACTGGAACCGGCGCCGCGGATGGACGTGCTCCGGTCCCGCGACGCGGATTCGGCGATGCGCGCCCACGAGCACGTTCTCGATCACCGTCATGTTGGCGAAGAGCCGGATGTTCTGGAACGTCCGCGACACGCCCAGCGCCGAGATTTCGTGCATCGGCACGCCGTCGATGCGCACACCGTCCAGCCAGATCTCGCCGCTCGTGGGGCGGTAGAAGCCGGTGATGCAGTTGAACAATGTCGTCTTCCCGGCCCCGTTGGGCCCGATGAGGCCACGGATCTGGCCTTTCGGCACCGCGAGGCTGACGCCGTCGAGCGCACGCAGCCCCGCGAAGTTGATGCTGAGGTCGCGAACCTCGAGCAACGGCCGCTCGCTCACGACGACCCTCCTCCTCCCCCTGCAGCGAGGGCCTCCGCAGTCTCGGCGGGAAGCGGGTGTTCGAACTCGAGCTTCCGGCGACGGGAGGGGAAGATGCCTGTCGGCCGCAGGACCATCACGGCCACGAGGAGCGCCCCGTAGAGGATGAACCGCTTGTCGGCGACGAGCCGTCCCCACTCCGACGCTTCCGGCACCTGCCAGACGTCAAACGGGGCCACGGCATCGATGGCCGCAAACGGAGCGTTCACGATCCCGCGCAACCACCCGATGCGCTCCAGCGCGTCCGCGGTTTCCCGGAACTGGAGGAGTTCGGGGACGCCGATGAGGATGAATGCCCCGAGCACGACACCCCAGGTGCTCCCCATCCCGCCGATGATGACGACCGCGAGGACGTTGATGGAGACCTGCAGCGTGAAGGAGGTCGGGTTGATGAAGCCGATGAAGGAGGCGAACAGCACCCCTCCTACCGAGCCGATGGCCGCGCCGGTTGCGAACGCGAGCAGCTTGTACTTGACCGTGTTGATGCCCATCGCGGCCGCGACGTCCTCGTCCTCCCTGATCGCTTCCCACGCGCGGCCGATGCGGGCGTCTCGGAGCCGTGCCGAGATGAACGCGACGACGACCGCGAGGAGGAGGACGAAGTAGTACCACTGCCAGGGCTCGTCGATCTCCTGCCAGCCCGGAACCGGGGGTTTCTCGATGGCCGCGAGCCCCTGGCTCCCGTTCGTGATGTCGCGCATATTGACGAGCAGGATGCGGATGATCTCCCCGAAGCCGAGCGTGACGATCGCCAGGTAGTCTCCCCGGAGCGGGAGCACGGGGAGCCCGAGCAGGAGGCCCACCAGCGCCCCGAGCACGAGCGCCAGAGGGAGGACGTACCAGAAGCCGAGGTGCAGGTCGATCGGGGATTGGGGAGACGTCAGGATGCCGAGCAAGTACGCTCCCGTCGCGAAGAAGGCCACGTAGCCGAGGTCGAGCAAGCCGGCGAACCCGACGACGATGTTCAGGCCGAGCCCGAGCACGACGTAGAGGCCAACCAGGAAGAAGACCCGCAGCCAGGAGTCGGTGAAGAAGGGGATGAGCGGTACGGCAGCGAACACGCCGACGAGGAGCGGGCCGGTGAGCTGCCCGCGGCTCGGGACGCGCGCCCGCACTGCGCCCAGGAGCTCACGCACGGCGGCCCACCAGCTCACCGAAGATGCCCGTGGGCCGGAAGAGGAGGACGAGCACGAGGAGCGAGAACGCGATCACGTCCCGCCACTCGTTCGGAAGATCGACGCCCGGGATCGCGCTGAGTGCTTCCCTCCCGATGGTCTCCGTGAGCCCCAGGAAGTACCCGCCGACCATCGCCCCCGGGATGCTGCCGATGCCGCCGAGAACGGCGGCCGTGAACGCCTTGATCCCGGGAAGGAAGCCCATCGAACCGCGGATCTGGAGGAAGAACAGCCCCCAGAGCACGCCGGCGACGCCCGCCATCGCCGCCCCGAGGACGAAGACCGTCACGATGGCGCGATCGACGTCGACCCCCATGAGCGCCGCGTTCGTGCGGTTCTCCGCCACCGCGCGGATCGCTCGCCCCATCGCGGTGCGCTGCACGACCGTGTAGAGGAACAGCATCATGAGGATCGAACTGAGCAGGAGGAAGAGCTGCAGGTACGTGACGCGAACCTCCCCGAACTCCAGACCGCCGGACGGGAAGAGGCGCGGGTAGAAGCTCGCCTTCGCGCTCGTGACATCGAGCACGAGGAACTGCAGGAAGATAGACGCCCCAATCGCGCTGATGAGCGGGGCGAGACGGGGCGCGTTCCGCAGCGGTCGATAGGCGACGCGTTCGAGCACGACCGAGGCGCCCGACGAAGCGAGCGCGGCCGCGAGCATGGCAAGGAGGATGGCGACGGCGACCATCGGGCCGGAGATCTCCTCGCCCCCGAGGGCGACGAGCACGCCGAAGCCGGCGTAGGAGCCGAGCATGAACACTTCGCCATGGGCGAAGTTGATCATCTTCAGGACGCCGTACACCATCGTGTAGCCGAGGGCGATGAGCGCGTACATGCTCCCGACCGTTAGGCCGTTCACGAGCTGATCGATCCAGAACCCCGTCGAAGCGAGGAACACGCAGAACCCCCTCCGGCAGCGGAGAGGCGCCCCTAGGGGCGCCTCTCCCGGTTCACGTACGCTACGACATCAGGCTCCCGGTGTCAGCTCTCCACCGGTTCGAACCTCCCGTTCCGGACGACGTAGAAGGAGATCTTGATATCCTCCTTGGCGACGTTGTCGCCGTTCTCGCCGAACTTGACCGCCCCGGAGGCTCCTTCGATCTCAGTCGCACGGATCGCCTCGTTCAGCTCGCCGAGGTCGATGACGAGGTTCTCCCCCTCCTTCCGCGCCACTTTCTTCAGGGCCTCGATGATGACGGTGGCAGCGTCATACGCCTCCGCCGTGAAGGGGCTATCGGCGGGATCCTCGCCATACTCCTCCTGGTAGCGGCGGGCAAACTCCTCGTACGCCGGGCCAGGCGCCGGCGGCGACGGCTGCGAGACGTACGCACCCTCCGCGTCCGCGCCAGCGCCCCGCAGGAACTCGTCGTCGCGGACGCCATCGCCCGAAAGGAAGAGGACGTCCTTGTTCACGCGCCGCAGCTGCTGGATGAACGGCGTCGCCTCCGCGTAGAAGCCGGAGTGGTAAACGAGGTCCGGGTTCGCCTCTTGGATCGCCGTCACGACAGCGCTGAAGTCCGTCGTCCGCTTCTCGTACCCTTGGCGACCGACGATCTTGCCGCCGAGCGCTTTGAACTCCCGCTCGAAGACGTCGGCGAGACCGGTCCCGTAAACGTCCGTGTCGTGGACGATGTACGCGGTCCGGGCTCCCAGCACCTCGTAGGCGAACCGCGCCTGGGCGCGCCCCTGAAGGGCGTCGTTCGCGGGGATGCGAAGCGTGGTCTTGAAGGGCGTGCCGCGGGCCGGCTCCACCACGACCACCGCCGTGGAGGACGGCGAGATGTGGGTCACGCCTGCCCGCTCGTACTCCGGCTGCGCGGCCACGACGCTCGAGCTGCAGATGGGCCCGACCACGGCAACCACGCCTTCCTCGATGAGCTGCGTGGCGGCGCTCACGCCCCCCTCGGCGGAGCACTGATCGTCGCGCCGCACGAACTCGATGGTGAAGCCCTCGATCTCGACGTCCTTGCCTGTTAGCTCTGCTGCCTGAGCGATGGGAAGGCCGAGCGACTCGAGGTCGCCCGAAAGGACGGACGAGATGCCGATCTTGATCGGCTGGCCAGGTTCGATGGTGACCGTGTGGAAGCCGGGCTCCCCTGCGCCGCCGGCCTCACCGCCTTCCTCCTCGTCATCGCCGCCGCAGGCGGCGAGGCCGACGAGAAGAAGGCCGGTGGCGGCGAAAGCGAGCAGCTTCCACCACTTCCGCTTCCCGAACGGACTCATCCTGCTTCCCTCCTCGGACGGTTCTCCTGCGCGCGCCAACAACGTGGACACGCGGAGCCGCTCGAGCGGAATCCTAGAAATGACCCGTCATTCAGGTCAAGCTATTCCGGTCTTCCGCCCCTCAGATCCCAACCTTCACCGTACGAGCACCCTCAGTCCCCGGTTGGCAGCCCCGCCTCCACCCAGGCATCCGTGCCGCCTTCGACGTTATAAAGCTCGTATCCTTCGAGGCCAGCCGCGGTGACGAATTCCGCCGCGAGTGCGCTCCGCTGGCCCGACTTGCAGATGAACAATATTTCCTTTTTGTCGCCAGCAATCTGCTTGATCTCGTCAATCTTCTGCATCACGGTGTTGACCGGGATGAGGCGCACGCCCTTCGCATGAACTTGCGCGTACTCGTGGGGCTCCCGCACGTCGATCATGACGGCGGTGCCCGCATCGAGCTTCTCCTTCGCCTCCTGCACGGAGATGCGCCAGAACGGCTCTCGCGGATCCTTCGTGGCCACGGCTACCCCCCAGAACGTCGGTTTCGGTTGATGCAGAGCGTATCAGGGGCAGCCTATCATCGCCCACGAGATGCGCTACTTCCCGCTCGAGCCAGGCATCGTCCCTCCGCTGGACTCCGTCCTCGCGAAGTGGAAGGCGCAGGTCGAGGAGAACCGCGCGCAGGTGGACCGGGTCCGACCCGGACCGGAGCGGGAGGACTTTTACGCCCCGGTGGCGCAGGCCTTTCGCGCGGACCCCCGCCGACGCGACGACCAGACGCTCGAGGTGCTGCGGAGCTTGCTTCGCCCGGACGACGTCCTCCTCGACATCGGAGCGGGTGGCGGCCGCTACGCCCTCCCGCTCGCGCTCGCCTGCAGGCAGGTGGTGGCCATCGAACCCTCTCCGAGCATGCGGGCGGTGCTCGAAGAAGGGATGCGGGAGCATCAGATCACGAACGTGACCGTCGTCCCTTCCGCCTGGCCGATGGACGACCCTCCCCGCGGAGACGTGGCCCTGATGTCACACGTCGGCTACGACATCGAGGAGATCGGCGCCTTCCTCGAAGCTGCGGAGCGGGCGGCGCGCCGGCTCTGCGTCGCCGTGTTCGCGGCCGTGGCGCCGAGCGACCTCTTCGCGCCGTTGTGGGAGCCGGTCCACGGGGAGCCGAGAGCTCGGCTCCCCGCCCTGCCGGAGTTCCTCGTCCTGCTTCTCGCGAAAGGGGCGCTGCCGGAGGTGCGCATGACCGAGCGGGAACCGGTCGGCTTCCCCGATTTCGAGACCGCTCGGTCCACCGCACGAATGCGGCTCTGGGTGCAAGAGAACAGCGAGGCCGACCGCCGTCTCGAGGCGGTGCTGCGCGAGGTACTCGTGGAGCGGCAAGGGCGTCTGTACCTCGACCCTAATCCGCTCCCTATCGGCGTGGTGAGCTGGGCCCCCCGCGGCTGAAGATCAGGGGCGCGGCCGCGCGGTCTCGGCGTCCCGGGCACGCGCGTACTTCTTCGCCGGCGTGAGCACGATCGGCGCCAGCGGCGGCGCCGCGAAGCTCCGCCGCACCTGCTCTGCCGACGGTTCCCCGTACGTCGTCGTCCGCTGGCGGGGGATACGTCCGATGGAGCGAATCAGCTCCTCCATCCGCTCGGGAGGCATCTCCTGCCCGTGCTCGGTGCCCGCCGCACGGGAGATGCTCTCGTTCATGAGCGTGCCGCCGACGTCGTTGGCGCCGGCGTGGAGGCACGCCTTCACGCCTTCCGGCCCCATCTTCACCCAGGACACCTGGATGTTGCGGATGTGCGGGTGGAGGACGAGCCGCGCCACCGCGTGCATCAGCACTGCCTCCCGGAACGTCGGGCCGCGCCGCGACCGCCCTTTGAGGTAGATCGGCGCCTCCATGTGGACGAACGGGAGCGGGACGAATTCCGTGATCCCGCCAGTGCGCTCCTGGATGCGGCGCAAGAGCAGCAGGTGGCGCGCCCAGTGCTCCGGCCGCTCGACGTGGCCGAACATGATCGTCGACGTGGTCGGGATCCCGTGACGATGGGCGGTCTCCACGACTTCCCGCCACTGCTCGGTGGTGATCTTGTCCGGGCAGATCACCGCCCGCACCTCGTCGTCGAGGATCTCCGCCGCCGTGCCCGGCAGCGTGCCGAGCCCGGCCTCCTTCAGCCGCTCGAGGAACTCGGCCACCGAGATCCCGAGCGTCGCGGCCCCTTGCCAGACCTCCAGCGGCGAGAAGGCATGGATGTGGATCCCTGGGACGGCCTCCTTCACCGCACGGGCGATGCGGAGGTACGTGTCCCCCGTGTACTCCGGATGGATACCCCCCTGCATGCACACTTCCGTACCGCCCCGCTCCCACGCCTCCCGCGCGCGCCGGACGATCTCCGAGAGCTCGAGGTCATATGGGGCGCCGCGGAGGTTCTCGCTCAGCTTCCCCTTGGAGAAGGCGCAGAACTGGCAGCGGAAGTAGCATACGTTCGTGTAGTTGATGTTCCGGTTGACGACGTAGGTGACGACGTCGCCGTTCACTGCCTTCCGCAGCTCGTCCGCCGCCTCGCACACCGCGACGAAGTCCGCCCCGCGGGCGCGGAAGAGCCGCGCGACCTCCTCCTCACCGAGCTCCTCGCCGTCGCGAGCGCGCTCGATGGCCCGGAGCACCTCAGGCGCGGGCCGCAGCACGTCCGAGCCCGGCGCTCGCCATGGCCCCCACCTGTAACCCGGGGGCAGCTCGGTGCGACGGCCTGGCGACCACTCTTCCATGCGCGCGAACCCGTCGGTGTCGATGTTGCGAAGCACGTGCGGCCGCATCTCCGGGTCTTGCCAGCGGTCGCTGGCGATCGCGTACCTTGGGTAGACAGCGAGCCGCTCGACGAGCAGCTTCCCCGCCTCCGCCGTTTTCCGCCGCAGCTCCTCGAGGTGCGGCCACGGTGCTTCTGGGTTCACGTGGTCGATGGTCACGGGAGAGACACCCCCCCAGTCGTTCAGACCGGCGCCAACGAGCCGCTGGTAGACGCCGGGGCTCAGGTTCGGGGGAGCCTGGATGTTCATCTCGGGCCCGAACACGATGCGTGCGACCGCGATGCTCCAGAGAAGCTCCTCGAGCGAGGGCTCGGGCGCGTTCGCCATCTTCGTTCCGGGCTTCGCCCGGAAGTTCTGGATGATGACCTCCTGGATGTGACCGAACTCGTCGTGCAGCCGCCGCAGCTCGAGCAGGGCTTCGATGCGCTCCCGCCTCGTCTCCCCGATGCCGATGAGGATGCCGCTCGTGAAGGGAACGGAGAGCTCCCCGGCCGCACGGATCGTCGCGAGCCGGACCGCCGGCACCTTGTCCGGCGAGCCGAAGTGCGGGCCGCCTCGCCGCGAGAGGCGCTCCGATGCGGTCTCCAGCATGATTCCCTGGGAGACCGAGACCTTGCGCAGGAGCGCGATCTCGTCACGGGTCATGACGCCGGGGTTCGCGTGCGGGAGCAGCCCCGTCTCCTCCAGCACCAGCTTCGCCATCGCCGCGAGGTACTCGATGGTCGACCCGTACCCTAGCTCCCGCAGCTCCTCGCGGGCGACCTTGTAACGGAGTTCCGGCTTGTCGCCCAGGGTAAAGAGCGCCTCCTTGCAGCCAGCCGCGGCGCCCGCGCGGGCGATGGCGAGCACTTCATCCGCCCGCATGTAGGCGCGCTCGCCACGTTTCGGCGGCTGGGCGAAGGTGCAGTAGTGGCAGACGTCCCGGCAGAGCTTCGTCAGGGGAATGAAAACCTTGCGCGAATAGGAGACGAGGTTCCCGTGCCCGGCATCGCGGAGCCGCGAGGCGACCTCCATGAGCGCGGGCAGGTCGTCGAACGTCGCGAGGTCCAGCGCTTCCTCATCGCTCGGACGGTGACCCTCGAGGACTCGGCTCAGAAGTTCGTCGACGCGTGCGGTCATGGGGTCCCTCGCTTCGTGAAACGGTCTTGCTCTTTGTAGCGAACTGAGTTTCAATCTGCAACATGCCAGGCTTGCCGCGACGCTCGGTCCGCTGCCCGATCGCGGCGACGCTGAAGATCGTGGGCGATCCGTGGACGCTGCTGATCGTGCGCGACCTCCTGCGCGGGCGACGGCGGTTCAGCGAGCTTCGCGCTTCGGTCGAAGGGATCAGCACGTCGGTGCTGTCAGCCCGCCTCAAGGTGCTCGAGGACGAGGGGATCGTCACGCGCCGCTTCTACTCCGACCACCCGCCGCGCGCGGAATACGTGCTGACGGAGAAGGGCCATGCGCTCGGCGTCGTGGTAGCCGCCATGGCCGCCTGGGGCGAGCGGTACACCGAGCACGACCTGGTGCTCGTCGACAACGCCTGCGGGCACGGGATCGACATCCTCTACCACTGTCCGACCTGCCAGCGGCCGGCCCCGCGCGCGCGGGCGCGGTTCGTTCAGGTCGGCGACGGGGGAAGCGCAACCGGGTAAGATGGGGCGAGACGGCCCCGCCGCATGCGAGTGCGGCAGCCGTCGATGTTCTTGCCCGAGGAGTCGTCACTTGTACGTCGTCGGCCTCACCGGAGGGATCGCCAGCGGGAAGTCCACCGTCGCCCAGCTCTTCCGCGAGCGGGGCGTGCCGGTCATCGACGCGGACGTCCTCGGGCACCGGAGCTACGAGCCTGGGACGGAGACCTACCGGAAAGTCATCGACGCGTTCGGCGAGGAGATCGTCGCACCGGACGGGACCATCGACCGGCGCGTGCTCGGGAGCAAGGTGTTCGGGAAGCCGGACGAGCTTCGGCGGCTGACCGACATCGTCTGGCCCGCCATCCGCCGCCTCGCGAGCGAGGAGCTGGCCGAGCTCGAAGTGGCGGGAAACGAGCTCGCCGTTCTGGAGGCGGCGGTCCTGCTCGAAGCAGGGTGGGAGGACCTCGTCGACGAGATCTGGGTCGTGGTCGTCGATCCCTCGATCGCCGTGTCACGGCTGCGGAGCCGGAACGGGCTGGACGAGGAGGCGGCCTGGGCGCGCATTCGCTCGCAGCTTTCGAACGAAGAGCGGATCCGCCGCGCCGACGTCGTCATCGAGAACAACGGGACGCTCGCGGAGCTCCGGCAGCGCTTCCAGGAGGCGTGGGAGGCGCTCCGCAACCGGGTGAAGGCCGAGATCGGGAGGTGAGAACGTGACGGAGGCGGCACATGGCGGGGCGGCCATCTTCGCCATCGAGGAGTACACGGTCAGCGAAGAGCCGTACTACCTGCCGATCGGGGATGAGATCGAGCTGTTCGAAGCGGCGTACGAGCAGCACATCCCGGTCCTGCTCAAGGGACCGACCGGCTGCGGGAAGACCCGTTTCGTGGAGTACATGGCGTACCGCCTCGGCCGCCCGATTACGAAGATCTCACCAGCCGACGGTGAGGCGCGCGAGCACCGCGTCCCGCTCATCACGGTCGCCTGCCACGAGGACCTCACGGCCTCAGACCTCGTCGGCCGTTACCTCCTGGACGTCGACGGCACCCGCTGGATCGACGGACCGCTCACGCGGGCCGTGAAGAGCGGCGCCATCTGCTACCTCGACGAGATCGTCGAGGCGCGGAAGGACACCACCGTCCTCATCCACCCGCTCACCGACTACCGGCGCCTCCTGCCCATCGAGAAGCTCGGCCAGATCATCGAGGCGGCGGACGGGTTCCTGCTCGTCATCTCCTATAACCCCGGCTACCAGAGCGCGCTCAAGGACCTGAAACACTCGACGCGCCAGCGCTTCATCGCCATCGAGTTCGACTATCCGCCGCGCGACCAGGAGGCGGAGATCATCGCCCACGAGTCCGGCGTCGACCCGCAGACGGCCCGCGACCTCGCGCGGCTCGGGGAGAAGGTGCGGAACCTCAAGGAGCACGGCCTCGGCGAGGGGGTGAGCACCCGGCTCCTCATCTACGCGGGGAAGCTCATCGCCAAGGGGATCCCGCCGCGCCGCGCCTGCCAAGTCGCCGTGACCTGGGCGCTCACCGACGACCACGAGGTGCAGCGCAGCATCGAGGAGGTCGTGACCTCCATCTTCGAATGAAGGTCGGAATCGTCTCCGACATCCACTGCAACGTCGCCGGGCTAGAACGAGCGCTCGAGCTCATGGGTCCCGTCGACGCGCTCCTCTGTGCCGGCGACATGGTGTACCAGTACCGCTGGTCGAATGAGGTCATCGAACGGCTTCGAGACCTCGGTGCCTACGTCGTCCTCGGGAACCACGAGGAGGTCCTGCTCGGCCCCGCGGGCGAGCGGCTCCGCAGCTCGCCCAAGGTTCGTAGTGACCTCCTGGAATGGCTCGCAGCGCAACCGTACCGCCGCGAGCTGGTCCTGGACGGGAAGAAGGTGCTCATGACGCACGGATCGCCATGGCCGCCGTACGACGAGTACCACTACCCGCACGAGTCGATCTGGGCGCGGGCAGCCGAACTAGACTGCGACACCCTGGTCGTCGGCCACACCCACTTCAAGATGGCGCAGCGGTTCGGGCGCGTGCTCGTCATCAACCCCGGCTCCGCTGGCGAGCCGCGCGACCCCAGGAACGGGTTCCAGCTCTCCTGCGCCGTGTGGGACACGACAACCGACGACGTGGTCTTCTACGATTACAAAGACCCCACGCGCACATTCGCCGCATCATCCCGCGAGTTGCAGACCATGAGCGGCGGAGGATCGGAAGGAAGCGCATGAGCGTCCCCGACGAGGTCATCGAGCGTCAGGCGGCGTCGCTGGCGGGGTTGCCAGCGCCCGTTCTGGATGCGTTCCGGCAGGCTGCCGAGCACCTCGCAGGCTGGCTGGGGCAGGCCGAGCTCGAGCGCTGGGCGGAAGCCGGGGTCTCCCTCGCCCGCCTGAACCTGCGATCGTTCGAGGCGGCGGACGAGTTCTTCCGCGCGAGCGCCAGGCTGCCGGAAGGGACGCGCGGGGACATCGTCGAGCTCATCGCCCGCGAGGGGGCTGCCATCGCCGCCGACTCGGTGCCGCTGGCGGTCGCCTTCTTCCGCGCCGCGCCGGACGCGCTCGCTGCAATCGGTGACGACCACCTGCAGCAGTGGGCAGAGCTGGGCCGGCGCCTGTACAAGGGAAACTGGAAGAGCGCGAGCCTCGCCGGGCAGTACTACGAGACGACGGCGAAGCTCCTCCCGGAGCTACGGCTGAGCCACCTCACCCGGCTCATGATCTTCCTGGACGAGCTCGCTCGACACAGCTACGAGCTCGCGAGCGGCTGCCTCTCGCTCCTGCCCGCGGCCCTGCGCCGCCTCCCAGACGAGGACCGTCTCCCGTTCCTCACCTACGCCATCGAGCTCGCCCAGACGAGCTGGGCCGACGCCCGGCTGTACGTCGAGCGCGGTCCGGCGCTCCTCGAAAAGGTTCACCAGCCGGTGCGAGAGCGATTCCTCACCCTCGCCGCGCAGGTAGCGCGCGGGCAGAACCGCTCCGTCTTCCAGTACCTCGAGATGGCGGCCGAGGGTTTCGCGCAGCTCGAGCCTGACCAGCACCATCGCGTCATCGAGCTGGCCGAGCAGCTCGCGCCGTACTCGCCCGAGGCGGCGCTGGAGTTCATCGCCAACGTCCCGCACGTGCTCGAGCACGTCCGCTTCGACGACCTCGACGCCTGGCACGCCGCCGGCCTCCAGATCCTGCGCACGAGCCACGATGGCGGCGAGGCGTACTTCCGGCTCCACTCGGCGCGCAGCGAGGAGATGCTGGAGCGGCTCTCGGCCCGGGTGGACCTCAGCCGCGTCGGCGAGGTCCTTCGCCTCTACTGCAAGGCGCTGACCGGCCGCAACGTGCTCATCCAGAACACCGCCTCGCTCGCGGAGAAGGGAATCGGATGGGTAGACGAGCGACGCTCGAGCACGGAAGGGACGACCATCTTCCTCCCCGAGGCGATGGAGCGGTACCCGACGAAGGAGGAGAACTTCGCTGCCTACAAGGTGTTCGCCACCCACCAGGCAGCACACCTGGAGTTCGGCAGCTTCGACTTCCGCTTCGACCGCGAACCGCGCGTCTTCGAGCGCACCACGCCCGCGCCCGGCTCCCGCAACGGCGACCAGGCGCTCACCGACATGGAGCGGTTCTTCGACCTGTTCGGCGACCGGCAACTCGCGAGCGACCTGTACACCGTCGCCGAGGACATGCGCATCGACGCGGCCATCAAGCGCGAGTACGGGGGAATCCGCTCTGCCCTCCGGCGCATCCAGCTGGATGAGCTCGCCGGTCGACCGGATGTGCGCACGATGCCGCTGCGGCAGGCGTTCGTGGAGAACCTGATCCGCTTCAGCCTGGACGGCCTCGACGCCGTTCTCTGGCCCCGAGCCCATGCGCAGGTGATGGCCGACGCGCTCGCCATCCTGCGCGAGCTCCAGCGGCCGGAGGCGACCGTCGAAGATGCCGCCGAGGCCACCGCCCGCCTCTACCGCCTCGCCGTTTCGCTCCCCAACGTGCTCGAAGAGCTGGAATGGGAGCAGGTGGAGCCGAGCGACACCGTGCCCGCCGCCGAGATGCAGGCGGGCGAGCTGGGCGAGGCCGGCGGGCAGCCGGAGCTCGGCGATGTCGGCGAGGGCGAGATGGAGTATGAGAGCCCACCCGACCCCGACTTCCGCGGCGAGTTCAAGCCCGAGCTCGTGCAGCTCCTCATGAAGCTGCGGGAGGAAGCGAAGACGGGCCAGGGCGGCGAGAGCAGCGCCCAGCTCACGCCGGAGATGCTCCAGCAGCTCCTCGAGAAGAGCGTCGAGATCGAGCTCGAGAGCCTCTCCGAAGGCGACCTGCAACAGACCACGGGCCTCTTCCTCTCCAACCTGCAGAAGGAGGCAGGGACGCCTACGACGGATCGCCAGGACGGCGACGGTCGCCCGATGAGCGACCAGAGCACAGGAGCCGGGGAGGACGAACAGCCGCTCGAGCCGGTCGTCACCGTCTTCTACTACGACGAGTGGGACTTCCGCGCGCAGGACTACAAGCCCCGCTGGTGCGCGGTGAAGGAGAGGAAGCTCGAGGAGGGGAGCACCGAATTCTACGAGAACACGCTCCGGGAGCACGCAGGGCTCGTGGCCCAGACCCGGAAGCAGTTCGAGCTGATGAAGCCGGAGATGTTCCGGAAGATCAAGCGCCTCCCCGACGGTGAGGACTTCGACCTCGACGCGGCGGTGGAGTGGATGGTCGAACACCGCGTGGGCGCCAACCCGAGCGACAAGGTGTACTGGCGCCGGAACAAGATCGAGCGCGACGTCGCGGTGGCCTTCCTCATCGATATGTCGGCCAGCACCGACGAGGAGATCCAGAAGCGGGAAAGGCGCTTCGACGACGACTTCGACGACGACCCCCGCCGCTACCTGAGCTGGTGGGTCAGCAAGCGCCGCCAGGAGCTCGCCACCCCGCCGAAGCGGATCATCGACGTCGAGAAGGAGTCCACGGTCCTCCTGATGACCGCGCTCGAGACCATCGGCGACCAGTACGGGATCTACGGCTTCAGCGGCTACGGCCGCGAGAACGTCGAGTTCTTCGTCATCAAGGACTTCGACGAGACCTTCGACGACCGCATCAAGCGGCGGCTCGACAAGATCGCCCCCATTCGTTCGACGCGCATGGGGCCGGCGATCCGTCACGCCACCTACAAGCTGCTGCAGACGAACGCCAAGGTCCGCATCCTTTTCCTCCTCAGCGACGGCCGCCCGCAGGACCACGGCTACGGCCGCGACCGCACGGAGAAGGAGTACGCCATACACGACACGAAGCAGGCGCTGAACGAGGCGAAGCGGGAAGGGATCATCCCGTTTGCGCTCACCGTCGACCGCGCGGGGCACGACTACCTGAAGACGATGTGCCAGGACATGGGGTACGAGGTCGTCGCCGACATCGAGACCCTGCCGAGCCGGCTCCCCGCCCTCTATCGGAGGCTCACCGAATAACGCGAGCCCCGAGCCCCCGAGCGAGCACCCTTGCCGCCGCGGGGGAGCGGCTCATCGCTGCTCCTTCCAGCGACTGAGCGTCGGCTCGACGCCGAGCTCGCCCGGCTCGTAGAAGCGAACGTCCCCGAGCTCCTCGGGAAGGTACCGCTCGCCCTCGGCCACGTGCCCAGGCTCGTCGTGGGGGTACCGGTACCCTCGCCCGTAACCCATCGCCCGCATGAGCCCCGTGACCGCGTTCCGGAGATGGAGCGGGACCGGAAAGTGCGAGGTCCGTAGCGCCGCCTCCCGAGCACGCCCGTAGGCGCGCAGCGCGCTGTTGCTCTTCGGTGCGAGTGCCAGGTAGATCGCGCACTCCGCCAGCGGGAGGAACGCCTCGGGCATCCCCACGAAGTGAACCGCCTGCTGGCATGCGGTGGCAACGACGACCGCCTGCGGGTCCGCCAGGCCAACGTCCTCCGCGGCGAAGATGACCATCCGGCGCACCACGAAGAGCGGGTCTTCGCCCGCCTCGAGCATCCGCGCCAGCCAGTAGAGCGCAGCATCCGGGTCGGACCCCCGCAGCGACTTGATGAAGGCCGAGATGGTGTCGTAGTGGGCGTCGCCCGCCTTGTCGTAGTACGGCCGCCGCTGCAGCGCTTCGCGAATCGTCTCGCGGTCGATCGAGTCCGCTCCGCGGCCCCAGGCGACGTGCGCCGCCAGCTCCAGGGCGAGCAACGCCGCCCGCGCGTCTCCGCCGGCCCCTCGAATGAGCTCCTCCCGCGCGTCCTCTTCCAGCCTCAGTGCGAGACGGCCGAGACCGCGGTCCTCATCGCGCAAGGCCCGATCGATGAGCGTGCCCAGCGCAGCCTCGCCGAGCGCTTCGAGCCGCACGACCCGGACGCGGCTCAGCAGCGGGGCGATGACCTCGAAGGAGGGGTTCTCCGTCGTCGCGCCGATGAGCGTCACCACGCCCGCCTCCACCGCGGGCAGCACCGCATCCTGTTGCGCCTTGTTGAAGCGGTGGATCTCGTCGATGAAGAGCACCGTCCGAACGCCGGCGGCCCGCGCCCGCTTCGCTTCCTCGATGACCTGGCGCAGCTCCCCCACCCCGGAGCTGACCGCCGACAGCTGCACGAAGCGGGCGCCCAGCTGCGCCGCGAGCAACCGGGCGATGGTCGTCTTGCCGCATCCCGGCGGGCCCCAGAGGATCAGCGAGGGAAGGTAGCCGGCCTCGAGCGCCGCCCGAAGCGCCGAGCCGCGCCCAAAGGCCGCTTCTTGCCCGACCACCTCGTCGAGGGACCGGGGCCGCATCCGCTCCGGCAAGGGAGCGTCCGGCGAGGGCGGTTCCTCGAGGGGGATCTCCGGTTGGAACCCCTGCTTCCCTCCCCTGCGAGCCACGCTCCCTTCTCCCTTCCGCCCTGGCGACGGCCTCAACCGGCGAGGACGGCGATCGTCACCCCCTCGCCCCCATCCCGGGCGTCCGGCGTTTCTAGCCGGCGGACGAGCGGATGGCGCGCCAGCGCCTCGCGGATCGCTGCCCGCAGGGCTCCCGTGCCTTTCCCATGGATGATGCGGACGAACGGCAAGCCCGCGCGGAAGGCGTCGTCGAGGAAGGTCTCGGTGCGCGCGATCGCTTCCTCCGCCCGCTGCCCGCGCAAGTCTATCTCCGTCGGGACGTCCCGACGGTGGACGTCAGGCATGCGCACCGGCCCGGTCCCGGGAGCGGGCTCAACCCGCTCGATACGGTCGGCGGTGACCCGCATCCGGGCCGAGCCGAACTGCACCTCCAGGCGGCCTTCCTGGTCGATCGCGGTCAGGGCCCGGCCGGGCTGCGGGATGCCCTGCAGGAAGACGAGGTCGCCCGGTGCCAGCTCCCGCGCCTCCACCACCGCGGCCGGCGCCCTCCGTTCGAGCCGGCGAACCCGCTCGTCGAGGCGCCGCAGCGCCTCCTCCGCCGCACCGGGGTCGAACTCCCGTCTCGTGAGGCGCCGGCGCAGCTTCGCCACCTCCCGCTGCACCTCCGCCAGCTCGGCCGCGGCTTCGCTCCGGGCAGCCTCCAGGATCTGCGCTCGCTCCCGCTCCAGCTCCGCCCGCTCCCGCGCGAGCTCCAACCGGATGCGGGCTGCCTCCTCCCGCTCCCGCTCGGCCGCAACCCGCGCCGCCTCGGCCGCATCGCGCGCCGCACGGACGTCGGCCAGCAGGCGCTCCAGCTCGGCGTGCTCCGCCGTGAGGAGGGCCCGAGCGCGTTCGAGGATCTCCCGCCCCAGCCCCAGCCGCTCGGCGATGGCGATGGCGTTCGACTGGCCCGGGAGGCCGATGGTGAGGCGGTAGGTCGGGGTAAGCGTTTCCAGATCGAACTCGACGGACGCGTTCCGCAGCCGGGGGTCGGCGTGCGCGAAGAGCTTCAGCTCGGCGTGGTGGGTGGTGGCGACCACCACCGCTCCCTGCTCCAGAAGAGCCTCCAGGACCGCCCGGGCGAGCGCGGCGCCCTCCGTTGGGTCGGTGCCGGCGCCGAGTTCGTCGAGCAAGGCGAGCGTCCCCGGTCCGGCCCGGCGCAGGATGGAAATGATGTGGCGCAGGTGCGAGGAGAACGTCGAGAGCGACTGCTCTATCGATTGCTCGTCGCCGATGTCCGCGTAGATCTGCCGGAAGACGACGAAACGGCTTCCGGGCTCACAGGGAACAGGGATGCCTGCTTGCGCCATGAGGGTCAAGAGCCCGAGGGTCTTCAGCGCGACCGTCTTCCCGCCCGTGTTCGGCCCGGTGATGAGCAAGCCGGGAACCTCACCCCCGACGTCGAGGTCGATGGGCACGACCTCCCCGCGGAGCAGCGGGTGCCGAGCCCGGCGCAGGACCACCTTCCCCGACGGCTGAAGCCAGTCGCCGCGATCGGACTCCCCGGGTAGACCCGCAGCGATGCTCGCCCCGAAGCGGGCGAGCGCCCGGTAGGCATCGAGCCGCGCGAGCACGTCCACCGTGCCGCGAATCTCCTCCACGCGGGACGCGACCGCGCCGCCGAGTCGCTGCAGCACGCGCCGCTCCTCGCGAGCGACCGCCACCTCCAGCTCGCGCACGGCATTCCCAGCCTCGACGAGCGCCACCGGCTCCACGAACACCGTGGCGCCGCTCGCCGAGACGTCGTGGACGATCCCGGGGAACTGGCCCCGGAACTCTGCCTTGATGGGCAGGACCTTGCGCCCGTTCCGCTCGGTGATGAGCGGCTCCTGGGCGATGCCCCGACGGATGGCGTCGTTGAGCGAGGCGCGTGCGAGCGCATCGAGGCGCTCCTGCGCCGCCCGCAGCTGGCGCCGCGCGAGCGCGAGCGCTTCGCTCGCCGCGTCGGCGACGTCGCCGCGGCGCGTGATCGCCCGCTCGATGGTTCGCACGAGGTCGCGGAAGTCGCCGACCTCCGATGCCAGCGCAGCGAGGCGCGGCGCGTGCGCCGCCAACCGTTCCAGCGTCCCGCGCACGCGCATCGCCGCGCGAAGCAGCTCCTCCAGCGCGAGCAGATCTCGCGGCTCAGGGATCTGCCCCTTCGCCACCGCCGTGAGCAGCGGGCGGACGTCCGCGAGCCCGCCCAGGGGCAGCTCGACCCCCATGCGCTCCAGCCGGGTCATCTCGGCCACGTGGGCGTGGCGCTCGCGGATGTCGGCCAGGTCGACGGAGGGCCGGAGTGCCCGCACGAGCTCCCGGCCGGGCTCGAAGGTCGCGAAGCCTGCGGCGCGGTCGAGGATCTTCTCGAACTCCAGGACCTGGAGGGCGTGGTCGTCCATCGATCATCAGGCTACGTCTTTGAGGCCAGCACAGACCAGCGAGCGCCGCCCAGCGCCAGATTCCCTGTTCCGCAGCAGGGCCCGGGGCGGTATGCTGTGCTCCGATAATCGGGGGCTAGAGAAGTATCGATGTTCCGAAAGGTACTCGTCGCCAACAGGGGGGAGATTGCGCTTCGCATCGTGCGCGCCTTGCGCGACCTTTCGATTCCGTCGGTGGCCGTCTACTCGGAGGTGGACCGCCTCTCGCCGCACGTCCGCTACGCGGACGAGGCGTACTACATCGGTCCCGCGGAAGCGCGGGAAAGCTACCTGAACATCGAGCGGATCATCGCGGTCGCCAAGCGCGCGGGGGCCGACGCCATCCACCCAGGCTACGGCTTTCTCGCCGAGAACGCGGCGTTCGCCGAGGCGTGCGAGGCGTCCGGCCTCACGTTCATCGGGCCGACGCCGGCCTCCATGCGCCTCCTGGGCGACAAGGTCCGCGCCCGGGAGACCGCGCAGCGGGCAGGCGTGCCGGTCATCCCGGGAACGCCGGAGCTGACATCGCTCGACGAGATCCGGGGCGCGGCGGACCGCATCGGGTACCCCGTGATGCTGAAGGCGGCGGCGGGCGGCGGCGGCAAGGGCGTGCGGGTGGTGCAGTCAGCGGAGGAGATCGAACGCGCGGCCGCGCAGGCGATGCAGGAGGCCCAGGCTGCCTTCGGCAACCCGGCGCTCTACGTCGAGAAGCGGCTCTTCCCGGTGCGTCACATCGAGGTGCAGATCATCGCCGACCGGTACGGGAACATCGTCCCGATGGGGGAGCGCGAGTGCTCCATCCAGCGCCGGCACCAGAAGCTCATCGAGGAGTGCCCGAGCCCCGTCGTCGATCCGCTGCTGCGCCGCGCGCTCAACCGAGCAGCCGAGCGCGTGGCCCGGGCCGCGGACTACCACAACGTGGGGACGGTGGAGTTCCTCCTCACCGAAGACAAGCAGTTCTTCTTCATCGAGGTGAACACGAGGCTGCAGGTCGAGCATCCGGTCACGGAGATGGTGACCGGCGTGGACCTCGTGAAGGACCAGATCCTGGTCGCCGCCGGCGAGGAGCTTCCGTACGACGAACCGGAACTCCTCTCGCGCGGCTGGGCGATCGAGTGCCGGATCGTCGCCGAGGACCCGTTCAACGACTTCCTCCCGTCGGTCGGCCGTATCGTGCTCGCGCGAGAGCCGGCGGGGCCAGGCATCCGCGTGGAGAGCGCCTTGTACGACGGCATCGAGATCACTCCGTACTACGATTCCCTGCTCGCCAAGGTCACGGCGTGGGGCCGGAACCGGGAGGGGGCGCGCTCGCGGATGAAGCGCGCGCTGACGGAGTTCCGCGTGGAGGGCGTAGCGACGAACATCCCCTACCTCCTGCAGATTCTCGACACCCCCGCGTTCGTGGCCGGCGAGATCGACACATCGTTCCTCGATCGGTACGGGGTGCGCCCATCGGAGCCGCTGGAGGAACAGCGCCGGGCGGCGGAGGTCGCGGCGCTCCTCTTCGCACTGCGGGAAGGCACGGACCCGAAACCGGCGCCGAACCGGACAGACGGCGGCGCGAGCGCGTGGCGCCGCCGCATGACCGAGTCCCTCACAGGGGGTTCGTGGTGGAGAGGTATCTAGTCCGCAACGGGGACGGCGACGCCGTGTACGAGGTCGAGCGCGGCCGCAACGGGGAGCTCCGCGTCCGGCGAGGGGAGTCCGGCGAGTGGCTCACCGCAGAGCTAGAGCGGGTCGGCGATTCGGGACTCTACCTTCTGCTGTTGGACCACCGCCCGCACGAGCTGTACATCGAGCGGCGGGGTCGCCTCGCGCGCGTGACGATCGGTCGCCACAACTTCGAGTACCAGGTCGAGCGGTGGTCGCCGCTCGCCGCAACGCGACGGCGGGTGGGACGGAAGGCCCCGACCGGCGTCATCGAGGTACCGGCGCCGATGACCGGCTCCATCGTCGATGTGTTCGTGCGCCCCGGGGAGACCGTCGAGGCGGGCGCGGTGCTGCTGCTCATCGAGTCGATGAAGATGAACAACGAGATCCGAGCACCGGCCGCCGGCGAGGTCCTCGAGGTCTCGGTCATCCCCGGCGCGCGGGTGCAGGCAGGAGCGGTGCTCATCCGCCTCCGCGCCCGAGACGAGGGCTTGGCGGAGGATTGACTCCCGCTGCTTCGCTTGGCTACCGTTGCATATGGCCGTGCTAGACGGGGAGCTAGCGGTGCCCTGAACCCGCAATCCGCTATAGCGGGGTCGAATTCCTGCCCGAGGGCCGCGAGTTCGGGCCGCGCTCCCGCCACGTGGCGTCGATGGCCTGGTCCCGCGCGGCGAGGCGCCACGAACCTGGTCAGGTCCGGAAGGAAGCAGCCATAAGTGGTAAGCCTCGGGTGCCGCGGGTCAGCCGGGTCGGAGCCGGCGAGCGAGGGGCAAGCCCGAGCCCCGGTTCGACGGCAGGTGCACGGCCGTTTTTTGATGGGAGCGCCCGCCGCCTGCGGGACCCCGAGACTGGAGACGAGGAGCAACGTTGGCTGAGGCGTTACGTCCACCCGGCCTTCGCAGCCGGGGGATAGCCAAAGCGACAGGGATCCGGTCCGGCCTCCGCTCTCACCCCCGCCACTTCCGAGGTCGGCACCACGCGGCGACGATCTTCGTCATCGTCGTGCTGACCCTCGTCGCCGTTCGCTTCTTCCCGCCGCAGACCCTCACCATCGTCGACGAGGGCCGCAGCATGCAGCTGCTGGCCGGATTCGGGAACGAGCGGGCACAAGTGGCGGAGGCGCTGCAGGTGGGCCCGGGAGATCGCATCCTGAAGGCGAGCGACGGCACCTTCGCAGCCGTGGCCGTGGACCGGGCCATCCCGGTTACCATCGCAGCCGATGACACGGTCGTGGCGGTCCGCACCCAGGCAACGACCGTGGGCGGGGCGCTGGCCGAGGCCGGGATCGACCTGCGTCCCGGCGATGTCATCTACCTGAACGGGCGCAAGACGACGACCCGCGCTCCCCTCGCCCCCTCGCTCGCCCGCGCCTTCCCTCCCCCTGCCGGCGTGCGAGCCCTTCCGGGCGTGGCGTCCTTCGAGATCCGGATCCAACGCGCGGTGCCGGTCTCTCTTTATATCGACACGCTCCGGGTGGACACGGTCTCCTCGGCGCGGACCGTCGGGGAGCTGCTCGAGGAGCTCGGCCTTACCGTGCGAGAGGGCGACCTCGTCCAGCCCGCCCAGGAGACGCCGCTGGCAGCGGGGATGTCGGTGCACCTGGACAAGGCCAGGTCCGTCCACCTCGTCCTCGACGGCAAGGAACAGACCCTGTACACGCAAGCGGAAACGGTCGCCGACATCGTTCGCATCCTCGGGATAGAGCTGGACGGCGATGACACGGTCTCCCTCCCGCTGGAAACCCCCGTCGAGGACGGCATGTCGCTCACCATCGCTCTCACGCGAGTCGTCGAGGAAGCGGTCCAGCAGCCGATCCCGCCCTCGGTGGTGTACGAGACGGATCCCTCGCTCCCACCGGGCGCGGTGAAGGTCATCCCTGGGCAGGAAGGGGTCCGCCTCGTCCGCTACCGGGTCACCTACCGGAACGGGGTCGAGGTCGCCCGCGAGCGGCTCCCGGGGAGCACCATCCTTAAGGAGCCCGTCCCCGCACGTCACGTAAGCGGTCCGCCGGCGAGCACTCCTTCGGCGCCGCTCGACGCTCCGGAGTACTCCGGACCGTACAAGCGCAAGCTCACGGTCGTCACCACCTGGTACAACGCCTCCCACGGTGGCAAGTCGCCGGACGACCCCTGGTACGGGATCACCGCGACCGGCGTCCCGCTCGACAAGGGCGTGTGCGCGGTGGACCCCGCGGTCATTCCGCTCGGTACGTGGATGTACATCCCCGGGTACGGGCTCTGCCTCGCTGCCGACGTGGGCGGCGGCGTGAAGGGTTACCACGTGGACCTGGGCTTCCCCGAAAGCGTCGGCGACCCGGGATGGGGAAAGCGCACCGTCGAGATCTATATCCTCGAGTGAGCCGCGCACCCCGCTACGATGGAAGTGTGAAGCGGCCTCGACGCGGCATCGTCCAGCCACGGCCGAAGAAGGAACTAGGGCAGCACTTCCTCCGCGACCGGGCGATCCTCGATGAGATCGCGGAGGCGGCCACGCCGCCTCCTGGCGGTTTCCTCGTCGAGATCGGGGCCGGCACCGGCGAGCTCACGGAGGCCCTGCTGCGCCGTCACCAGGGCGTTGTCGCGATCGAAGTCGAGCCCCGGCTCGTCCGCCACCTCCGCCGCCGGTTCGCGAACACGCCGTCCGTGCGCATCATCGAGGGGGATGCCCGCACCATCGACCTCCCCAAGGAGCTCGAGGTCGAACGGCCCCGCTACGCTGCCGTCGGCAACCTGCCGTACTACGCCGCCAACCCGATCATCCGCCACTTCCTCGAGGACCTGCCCCCGCCGACGGAGCTCGTCGTAATGCTCCAGCGCGAGGTGGCCCAGGACCTCGTGGCCTGGAGAGGCAAGCGCTCCCTCCACTCCATCTCCGTCGAGGTGTACGCGGAGCCAGAGCTTTTGTTCGACGTGCCTCCGGAGGCGTTCGACCCTGCGCCGAAGGTATGGTCGTCCGTCGTGCGGTTGCGGGTCCGGCCGCGCCCGCTCGTGCCACGGGAGCAGATGCCGCGCTTCTTCGACCTCGTCGCTCGAACCTTCAAGAACCCGCGCAAGCAGTTGCACAACGCGCTCGCACAGGGGATCTGGCTCCCGCCCGGCGGGGCGCGCGAAGCCCTGGAGCGGGCAGGCATCGACCCTGCCCGGCGTCCGGAGACCCTGGTCATCGACGAGTGGCTGCGGCTGCTCGAGACCACGGAGGCCGTGCGTGCCGAAGCCTGAGCTCCTCGCCGGGCGCGCGCCGGCGAAAATCAACCTCACCCTCGAGGTGCTCGGCCGCCGCCCCGACGGGTACCACGACCTCGCCTCGGTGATGCAGACGCTCGAGCTCGCCGACACCGTCGCCGTCACGCTCGGGGGCAGCGGTGTTCGCGCGGAGGGACCTTTCGCAACGGGTACACCGTGCAACGAATCGAACCTCGCCTGGCGCGCCGCACGCCTTCTGCTGGACGAGCTCGGAGCCCCCGGGCTCCAGGTCGGCATCCGCATCGAGAAGCGGATCCCGCCCGCGGGAGGGTTGGGAGGCGGCGCCTCGGACGCGGCCACCGTCCTCCGGCTGCTGGGCAGGCGGCTGGGAGCCCCAGAGGAAGTCGTTCGGCGCTGCGCGGCTGCCGTCGGCAGCGACGAGCCGTTCTTCCTCGTCGGCGGCACGGCCCTGATCGGGGGCCGTGGCGAGCTGGTCGAACCGCTCCCTCCGCTCCCTCCGCACGGGATCGTCCTCGTCGTCCCCCCGCACGACCTGCCCAGGAAGACGGCGACGATGTTCGCGGCCCTCGAGGGAGAGCGGCTGGATGACGGCTCCGCGACGGCGCGGTTGGCGGAAAGCCTCCCGCGGCCGGTTCGCAGCGGCGACCTGTACAACCGCTTTGAGGACGTGGCCCGCAGGCTCGTCCCGGGCTTGGCGGAGCTCTGGGAGGAGGTCGAACGGCTCGTCCAGTCCCCCTTCCGGCTCGCGGGAGCCGGGCCCACGCTCTTCTGGATCGGCCCGGACGAGGAAGCCGACGACGTCGCGGCACGCCTGCAGCCGTTGAAGGGGCGCGCCGCCATCATCCGCACGAGGACGGCGAACCCGTGAAGGCGGTCGTGGCAGGCTGGGCCGCCGGCTACGTGATGGCGCTCGTGACCACTGCGACCGTGGCCGTCTGGGTGGCTCGCGGCGGCGGTGCAAGGCTCGCCTCCCGTCTTGGCGGTGACGCCCCCTGGATCGCGGTCGGCGTGGCCGGCTCCGTCGGCGCCGTTTTCGCCTGGACCATCGTGGGCCTGCTCCTCGCCATCATCTATGTCACCGGGGGGTTCGGAGAGGAACCGGGGCTCGGATCGCCGAGCTGGCCGTTCACCGTGGCGGTCTGCGCGATCGCGCTCTCCACGGCCCCCTTGCTCCTCTTCCGGCCGCGGGCGCTCCTCGCCTGGCTCGCCCACGTCGCTGCCTTCGTCGGCCTCTTCGGCTGGGCCCTGCCTCATCTCGCGGGCCGCTGATATACTTCGAAGCTCGTGAAACTTTGAACGAGCGGGGGGCGCCGTGCCGGGGACGATCATGGACATGCACCTGCACACGACGAAAGGTGCATCGGACTCCATGCTCTCGCCGGAGGAGCTCATCGAGGAAGCGCGCCGGGTCGGGCTCACGGGCGTGAACATTACGGAGCACGACCGGATGTGGGAGGCCTGGGACCTCGCCGCCTTCCGGAAGCAGCACCCCGACATCTTCGTTTCGAACGGCATGGAGGTCTCCACCGACATGGGCCACATCCTCGCCATCGGCCTGAGAGGGTACGAGAGCGGGATCCGGCGGCTCGAGCGCCTCCGGGAGATCGCGGACGAGCAGGGCGCGTACCTGATCGTGGCGCACCCGTTCCGCCACTTCTTCGACCCCGTGCACCATCGCCGGGAAGGGCGCGAGCCGTTCCGCCTCACCCCTGAGGAGGCCGCGCGCTTGCCCGTGTTCCAGCTCGTGGACGCCATCGAGGTCCTGAACGGGTGCAACACGCCGAAGGAGAACTACTTCGCGCTCCAGGTCGCGAAGATCCTCGGCAAGCCCGGAACCGGCGGCTCCGACGCGCACTCCCGCCAAGGCATCGGCTACTTCGCAGCCGTGTTCGAGGAGCACATCGAAAGTCCGGAGCACCTGCTCGACCAGCTCCATAAGGGCCGCTTCTACCCGGCGAGAGGTCTCCCCGAAGGGCGCCTGGAGAACTACTGGGAGACCGCAGAGCCGATACCGTTCTACGAATGAGGGTGCCCTGGACCGGAGCCCTGGGGCTCGCTACGTTCGAGGGAGAGCAGCCCACGGAGAGGAGCTCCCGCGTACATGTCCGCTGACATCCGGAGGAGCAGGAGCACGGCAGGGCTCTGGCTGCTCCTCCTCGTGACCGCCCTCGCAGCTCTCCCTGGCATCACGCTTCGCGTCCTCGGCGTTCACCCGGCCGCGCCGTTGGGAGCGCTCGTCTTCGGAGGAACGATCCTCGCGGCGGCGTTCATTCTCAGCTGGGCGGCGGAAACGGCCGAGATGGATATCTCGCAGGGGCTCGCGCTTGCCGTCATCGCCTTCATCGCGGTGCTGCCCGAGTACGCCGTCGACCTCGTCCTCGCCTGGAAGGCCGGCGCCGACCCGGCTGAGGCGGAGCGCGGGCTCGCCATCGCGAACATGACGGGCGGGAACCGCCTGCTCATCGGCGTGGGCTGGCCCGTGGTCTTCTTCCTCTTCTGGCTGCGGACGCGCACGCGCACGCTCTCCGTCGACACCCACCGCGCCATCGAACTCACCTTCCTCCTCGTCGCCACCGCCTACGTGATGACGGTGCCCATCCGGGACGTTCTCACCCTCGCGGATTCGATCGTCCTTATAAGCCTCTTTGTCATCTACCTCTTCTACACCTCCAAAGCGGAAGCGGAGGAGGTGGAGCTCGTCGGGCCCGCTCGCGCGGTCGGCAGCCTTACGACCGTGCGGCGCCGGGTTGTGCTCGTCCTCCTGTTCGTTTACAGCGCGGCGGCGATTATGTCATCGGCGGAGCCGTTTGCCGACTCGCTCGTGCAGATGGGCGAGCAGCTCGGGGTTTCGGAGTTCGTGCTCATCCAGTGGCTTGCGCCGTTGGCGTCGGAGTCGCCGGAGGTGTTGGTAGCCGCCTTGCTCGCCTGGAGGGGCCGGGCGGCGGTGGGGATGGGGGCGCTCATCTCGTCGAAAGTGAACCAGTGGACGCTCCTCGTGGGAACGCTGCCGATTGCGTTCTCGATTGCGGCCGGCCAGTTCGACTTCTTCGGCGGCCTCCCGCTCGACCATCGCCAGCGCGAGGAGATCTTCCTGACCGCCGCCCAGTCGGCATTCGCAATCGCTGTCTTCGCAAACCTGCGCATGAGCGCATGGGAGGCCACCTCGCTCTTCGTTCTCTTCGCGACGCAGCTCTTCCTCACCGACGAGCGGGTCAGGCTCGTCTACTCGGTCGTCTACCTGGTGCTCTGCCTGCTGCTGCTCGCCACCCGCTGGAGAGAGGCGAGGCCCACGGCCCGGGCCGCTTGGGCGATCCTGCGGGGCCGCGACCCGGAGGCCGTCCACCAGGAGGCCGTGGCCGTGGAGCCACGACCGGTCGACGGCCCCGCCACTCGCTGACAGACAGGACCGCGCGGGGCCGCCGGTCGTCACGTTCGGAGAGGGGGAGTGGTACGCCGAGAAGGATTCGAACCTTCGACCTCTGCCTCCGCAGGGCAGCGCTCTATCCCCTGAGCTACCGGCGCACCAGGTTTGGTGCCGAAGGTGAGATTCGAACTCACACGCCCTTGCGGGCACCGCGCCCTGAACGCGGCGCGTCTGCCAGTTCCGCCACTTCGGCCCGCTTCCAATTATCGGGAGCGCGGCAGCGCCGTTCAACCGATCCTTGAAGGTGGCCCGGCGACGGCCATAGACTGCAAAGCGCGGGCGGTTAGCTCAGATGGTTAGAGCGCGTCGTTCACACCGACGAGGTCGGAGGTTCGAGTCCTCCACCGCCCACCAGGGTTCCCCCATGCTACGCCCGGGCGAAACCTTGAGCCCCCGCCGAACGCATTGCTATTGTGATGGCGCCAGTGGCGGCCTCCTGGCCGCCGTCCAACGAGAGTGAGGACCGGGCCTCGCGCATGATCGACGACACCTTCACCGACACCGAAGCGGGCGGCGAGTCGGTGCTCGAGTCGGTCCTCAGCCGCCTCGCGGGCAGCGAGTATTCCAGCGACGACGACGAGGACACGATCGTCATCCTCGACGAGGAGGACGAGGAAGAGGCGCCCGAGGACGAGGAGGAGGCCGACACGACCACCCTCCTGCTCGATGATTCGGAGCCGGAGGGGCTGGACGACCCGGTGCGGATGTACCTCCGGGAGATCGGGAAGGTCTACCTCCTCACCGCCGACGACGAGAAACACCTGGCGCGCCAGCGCGAGGAGTGGCTCCATCTCGACGAGATCGCCAAGCGGTACGAGCAGGCGTACGGCCACCCGCCCTCTGCCGCCCGCACGGCAGTGGCCCTCCTGGAGCAGTGGGCAAGCGTCCTCCCCGTCTACGAGGAGGCGAAGCGGTACGTCGACGACTACGAGCGCATCGCGCGCCGCACCTACAAGGACGCCCCGGAGGCGCGACCGCCGAGGCCGAAGTGGCTCGACCACGAGGGACCGAAGCTGAGAGGCGTCGCGGAGCACTCCCGCGTCATCGGCGACCCCCGCTTCCGCGGCCTGCTCGACAACGAGATGGACGTCGAGTTCCGGGCCTACCTCATGCGGAAGCTCCGTTGCTCCGAGGAGGATGCCCACGCCGGCATCGTGCTCCTCTCCATCGTCACGCACATCCTCACTCCCGATCTCGTGGCCCAGATGGGCGAGCTCGCCGACGGAGAAGCGCACCTCGTCCCGCCGCGGGAAGGTCTCGTCGAACGCCTGGCGCCGATGGAGGAGCGGCTCCGGTACCACTTCGACCAGATCCGGGATGACGGCAAGAAAGCCGAGAAGCGACTGACCGAAGCGAACCTCCGCCTCGTCGTCTCCGTGGCGAAGAAGTACATCGGCCGGGGGATGTCCCTCCTCGACCTCATCCAGGAAGGGAACATCGGCCTCATTCGCGCCGTCGAGAAGTTCGACTACCGGAAGGGGTACAAGTTCTCCACCTACGCCACCTGGTGGATTCGGCAGGCGATCACGCGGGCGATCGCGGACCAGGCGCGTACGATTCGCATCCCGGTCCACATGGTCGAAACGATCAACAAGCTCGTCCGCATCCGGCGCCGGCTCCTGCAGGAGTACGGTCGCGAGCCCACCGCGGAGGAGCTCGCCAAGGCGATGTCCGATTCGAGCCGCGGCGACGCGGCGCTGTTCACTCCCGAACGGATCCGGGAGATCGAGAAGGTCTCGCAAGACCCGGTCTCCTTGGAGACGCCGATCGGCGAGGAAGAGGACAGCCATCTGGGTGACTTCCTCCCCGACGAGTCGATCCCCGCCCCGATGGACGCGGCGAGCCAGCAGCTCCTGCGGGAGCAGGTCGAGGATGTGCTCGCCAGCCTCACCTCACGGGAACGGCGCGTGCTCCAGCTCCGCTTCGGCCTCGAGGACGGCCGCAGCCGCACGCTCGAGGAGGTGGGACGGGAGTTCGGCGTCACCCGGGAGCGCATCCGCCAGATCGAAGCGAAAGCCTTGCGGAAGCTGCGGCATCCCAGCCGCAGCCGGAAGCTACGGGACTACCTCGAGTGACCGGCGCAACAGAACCGCCCGCCCCGGAAGCGGTGGCGCGCAAGGAGGCGTTCCGCGGCCGCCTCCTCCGCATCGTCGTCGACACCCTGCGCTGGCCGGACGGGCGCGAGACCGCACGGGAGATGGTCCTCCATCCAGGGGCGGTGTGCATCGTCCCGGTGAGGGAGGATGGGCGCCTCCTCCTCGTGACCCAGTACCGGCACCCGGCCGGCCGGCGGCTCCTCGAACTGCCGGCGGGGACGCTCGAGGAATGGGAGTCGCCGGAGGAGACCGCCCGGCGCGAGCTGGAGGAAGAGGTCGGGATGCGCCCGCGCCAGCTCCGCCCGCTGGGCGGGTTCTACGTGGCGCCCGGCTACAGCACCGAGTTCATCCACCTCTTCGAAGCGAGCGGGCTCGAGCCCGCCTCCCGCCAAGGGGATGACGACGAGGACATCGAGGTCGTCGAGCTCTCCCCGGAGGAGGCGCTCGAGCGCCTCGAACGGGGGGAGATCTGCGACGGGAAGTCGATCATCGGGCTCCTGCTGTGGGAGCGGGAGCGTGCGAGGCCTCGCAGCGGCGAACTTCGATAGCAGGTATCGCCGTTTCCGTTGCCGCGCAGCGACGGGGGTGCGTAGGATTTCATCGGCCGTTCCCACGACCTACGTCCACCGTTCGGAGGAAGCATGATCACAGGATCCGTGCAGCGTGGCGGCGCATCGGCTCCGGTCGTCAACCGTCGACGCTCCTACGCCTGGTGGCCGCTCGACTTCTACAGCACCGCCGTCGGCAAGAAAGCGGTCATGGCGGTGACCGGCATCATCCTCCTCGGTTTCGTCCTCCTTCACATGCTCGGCAACCTGAAGCTGTACCAGGGCGCCGAGCACATGAACGCGTACGGGGAGTGGCTGCGGACGGTCGGATCGCCCGCCGTGCCGAACAAGGGGACGCTCTGGGCGGTGCGCGTGATCCTCATCGTCGCCTTCGCCCTCCACATCCATGCCGCCGCGACCCTCACGCTGATGAACCGCCGCGCGCGCCCGGTCGGCTACCAGGGCCCGCGCAAGTACTCGGCTGCGGACTACGCGGCGCGGACGATGCGCTGGAGCGGCATCATCGTCGGGCTCTTCGTCCTCTTCCACCTCTCCGACCTCACGTGGGGATGGGCGAACCCCGACTTCCAGTCCGGCCACCCGTACGAGAACACGGTCGCGAGCCTCTCCCGCTGGTGGACCGCCACCATCTACATCGTGGCGAACCTCCTTCTCGGCATGCACATCTACCACGGGGCGTGGAGCCTCTTCCAATCCCTCGGGCTGACGCTCGGCCGCTTCAAGTCCTGGCGGCGGGGGTTCGCGATCGCCTTCGCTGCCCTCATCGTCGCCGGGAACGTCTCCTTCCCGATCGCAATCCTGACCGGCGCCGTGTCCTGAAGGGCACGCCGCGCAAAGGAGGCCGCAGATGACGACCACCGTGGCAACCGAAGAGGCCGTGGGGATCCTGGACGGCAAGGTCCCGGCCGGACCGCTGCCCGAAAAGTGGACCCGCCACCAGTTCGAGTCGAAGCTCGTCGCCCCGCAGAACCGGCGGCGCTTCGAGATCATCGTCGTCGGCACCGGGCTCGCCGGGGCATCGGCAGCCGCCACCCTGGGGGAGCTCGGCTACAACGTGAAGGCCTTCTGCTTCCACGACACGCCCCGGCGCGCGCACAGCATCGCCGCGCAGGGAGGCATCAACGCGGCGAAGAACTACAAGAACGACGGCGACAGCACGTGGCGGCTCTTCTACGACACGATCAAGGGCGGCGACTTCCGTGCCCGCGAGGCGAACGTCTACCGCCTGGCCGAGATCTCCGTAAAGATCATCGACCACTGCACTGCCCAGGGCGTGCCTTTCGCCCGCGAGTACGGCGGCCTGCTCGACAACCGCTCGTTCGGCGGCACCCAGGTAGCGCGAACGTTCTACGCGCGCGGGCAGACCGGCCAGCAGCTGGAGCTGGCAGCCTACCAGGCGCTCTTGCGGCAGGTCGCCGCGGGCACGGTCCGGATCTTCCCCTACACGGAGATGCTCGACCTCGTCGTCCACGAGGGCCGGGCGGTGGGCATCATCACTCGCAACCTGCTCACGGGCGAGATCGAGCGCCACAGCGCCCACGCGGTGGTGCTCGCTACGGGCGGGTACTCGAACGTCTACTTCCTCTCCACGAACGCGAAGGGGTCGAACGCCACCGCGATCTGGCGGGCGCACCGTCGCGGCGCTCTCTTCGCGAACCCGTGCTTCACCCAGATCCATCCCACCTGCATTCCGCAGAGCGGCGAGTACCAGTCGAAGCTCACCCTCATGAGCGAGTCCCTTCGCAACGACGGCCGCATCTGGGTGCCGAAGAAGAAGGGCGACCCGCGGCCTCCGAACGAGATCCCGGAGGAGGAGCGGGATTACTACCTGGAGCGGATGTACCCATCCTTCGCGAACCTCGTGCCGCGAGACGTCGCCTCGCGGGCCGCGAAGCGCATGGTCGACGAGGGGTACGGGGTGGGCCCGCTCCGGAACGGCGTCTACCTCGACTTCTCCGACGCGATCCGCCGCCTCGGGCGGGCGACCATCGAGGCCCGGTACGGGAACCTCTTCGAGATGTACGAGCGCATCACCGGCGAGAACCCCTACGAGGTTCCGATGCGCATCTACCCGGCTCCGCACTACACGATGGGCGGCCTCTGGGTGGATTACAACCTCATGAGCAACATCCCTGGTCTCTTCGTCATCGGCGAGGCGAACTTCTCCGACCATGGCGCGAACCGGCTCGGTGCCAGCGCCCTCATGCAGGGGCTCGCCGACGGCTACTTCATCCTCCCGTACACGATCGCGAACGACCTCGCCCCGCAACTGGGGACGAAGCCCCTGCCCACTGATCACCCCGCCTTCGAGCAGACGGAGTGCGAGGTACGCGAGCGGATCGAGCGGCTGCTCTCGATCAACGGTTCGCGAACCGTCGACTGGTTCCACCGCGAGCTCGGGAAGATCCTCTGGGACTACTGCGGCATGTCGCGCAACGCCGAGGGGCTCCGCAAGGCGCAGCGGCTCATCGCCGACCTGCGGGAAGAGTACTGGCGCGACGTCCGCGTGCCGGGGAGTGCCCAGACGCTGAACCAGTCGCTGGAGAAGGCGCTGCGCGTGGCGGACTTCTTCGAGCTCGGTGAGCTGATGTGCCAGGACGCGCTCCACCGGGAGGAGTCGTGCGGCTGTCACTTCCGCGAGGAGTACCAGACGCCCGACCACGAGGCGCTGCGCCGCGACGACCTCTTCTGCTACGTCGCCGCCTGGGAGTTCACGGGGGTCGGGAAGCCCGCCAAGCTCTGGAAGGAGCCGCTCAACTTCGAGTTCGTCAAGCCCACGCAGAGGAGCTACAAATGAGCAGCATGACGCTGACCCTAAAGGTCTGGCGCCAGGCAGGGCCGGGCCAGCCCGGGCGCTTCGAGACGTACCGGGTGGAAGGCATCAGCGAGCACATGTCCTTCCTCGAGATGCTCGACGTGCTCAACGAGCGGCTCGTGCAGGAGGGGAAGGAGCCGATCGCGTTCTCCCACGACTGCCGCGAGGGGATCTGCGGCTCCTGCGGCTTCATGGTGAACGGGCAGCCGCATGGCCCGCTGCCGCGGACCACCGTGTGCCAGCTTCACATGCGCCACTTCAAGGACGGGGACACCATCGTCATCGAGCCGTGGCGGGCCGCCGCCTTCCCTGTCATCAAGGATCTCGTGGTTGACCGCTCCGCCTTCGACCGCATCATCGAGGCGGGAGGGTACATCTCCGTCAACGCGGGCTCGGCGCCGGAGGCGAACACCGTCCGTGTCCCCAAGCCGATCGCCGATCTCGCCTTCGATGCCGCCACCTGCATCGGATGCGGGGCCTGCGTGGCGGCCTGCCCGAACGGCGCCGCCCAGCTCTTCACCGCGGCGAAGGTCAGCCACCTCAACCTGCTCCCCCAAGGACAGCCGGAGCGGTGGAGCCGCGTCGTCTCCATGGTGGAAACGATGGAACAGTACTTCGGGAGCTGCACGAACACGGGCGAGTGCGAAGCGGCCTGCCCGAAAGGCATCTCCCTCGACTTCATCGCCAGGATGCATCGGGACTACATCCGGGCAAAGTTCCTCGACAAGCGCCAGCTCGCTCGACCGGTCCCCGGCGGTGACGAAGCGGCCGTGTAGGCGGCCAGCCCGGCGATGGCACGCCGCCGGAAACGGAGGAAGCGCACAGCCCGCGCCGCAAGCAGCGGGCCGCTTCCTCCGTTCGACGCCGGCGCCCTTCCCTCACTCCCGGAGCTGACCTGCCGCACCTGCGCAGAGTTCGTTCCCGACGCTGACGGCCGCCGGGGGCGCTGCCTCCACCCGGCGAGCGGCATCTTTTCCCCCCTGGGACGATACGCCCGCCTGCCCCAACAACCGCGGTCGCGCTGACGGGTGAATACAAGATTTCAACCGCGGTCGCGCTGACGGGTGAATACAAGATTTTGTGGTGCCAGGGGCTTGACACCACAAGATCTTGAGGCCAGAATGCCGCCTGTTGCCAAACGGCGTAGACCGTTGCGCAGAAACGAGGCGGCTCGATGCGGTGCCCATACTGCCACTACCGTGAGACACGCGTGACCGATAGCCGGGCTACGGAGGACGGTATCCGGCGTCGGCGGCAGTGCGCCGCGTGCGGCGAGCGCTTCACCACCATCGAGACGGTGGTGCGCTCGACGGTCCAGATCGTGAAGCGCGATGGGCGCCGGGAGGACTTCAATCGGGAGAAGCTCCTCGCAGGTCTCCGGCGAGCGTGCACGAAGCGGAACATCCCCGCCGCGGAGCTGGAGGCGATCGTGGCCGACATCGAAGCGAAGGTTTCCAGCATGGGGAAGCCGGAGGTTCCCTCGTCAGTGGTGGGAGAGCTGGCGATGGACGCGTTGCGAAAGCTCGACCACATCGCCTACATCCGCTTCGCTTCCGTGTATCGCGCCTTCGCCGACCTGGAGGAGCTGAAGGAGGCGCTGCAGGCGCTCGAGGAGGGGCGGGTGCCGACGGTCGAGGAGCGCTCGCTGCAGCTGCCCCTCATCGAGGACGCGGGTGAGCCGCTCGCCCGTTCTCGACTCACCTACGCCCGCGTGGAGCGGGCCACCGGGACGGGCTGATTCCGTTCGGAACATCTGTTCGCATCCCGGCCAAAACCTTGTACGATGGAGGGGCTCAGCCATGACGCAGATTTCGGAGAGAACGAGCGTGAATCGAGGAGCGATCGAATACAGCGAGATCCAGCTGAAGATCTTCCGCGACCGGTACGCGCATGACGGGGAACAGTACCCGCACGAGGCCTGGGAGCGGGTAGCACGGGCGGTCGCGGAGAACGAGAAGAGCGAAGAGGAGCGGCGCGTCTGGACTGAGCGCTTCCTGGACCTCCTCTGGGGGTTCCGCTACGTCCCGGGAGGCCGAATCAACCACGCCATGGGGACGGGTGCGGGCGTCACTGCGCAGAACTGCTACGTCATCCCGAGCCCCGAGGACAGCCGCCAGGGCATCATGAAGGCCCTGAACGAGTGGGTGGAGATCCAGTCCCGCGGGGGCGGCGTCGGCATCAACATGTCCACGCTCCGGCCTCGCGGCGCGCCCGTCCGTGGAGTGAACGGCACCTCCTCGGGTCCGGTGAACTGGGCGCAGCCGTTCGCCTTCATCTCCAAGAACGTGATCATCCAAGGGGGCACGCGCCGCGGCGCGGCCATGATCATGCTGAACGATGACCACCCCGACATCTTCGAGTTCATCCACGCGAAGGAGACGCCCGGGGTCCTCGAGGGCTGCAACATCAGTGTCTGCATCTCCGACGCGTTCATGGAGGCCGTGAAGAACGACGGCGATTGGGATCTGAAGTTCAACGGGAAGGTGTACCGCACGATCAAGGCGCGGCAGCTCTGGGACGAGATCTGCGAAGCGGCGTGGCGGAGCGCCGAGCCCGGCGTCTACTTCCTTGAGCGCGCCAACAAGGAGGCGAACTCCGGCTACTTCGAGACGCTCATCGCCACCAACCCGTGCGGCGAGCAGCCGCTGGGCCCGTACGGCGCCTGCCTCCTCGGCGCCTTCAACCTCGACGCGTTCATGGTCCAGGGCTCCGACGGCCGCTGGCACTTCGACTTCGACACGTTCCGGCGGTACATCCCCTATGCGGTCCGCTTCAACGACAACGTGATCGACCTCTCCCATTACCCCCTGCCGGAGTGTCGCGAGAGCCAGCAGCGTATCCGCCGGATGGGCATCGGCGTCATGGGGCTCGCCGACTGCCTCCTGCGCATGGAGATCCGGTACGGCTCGGACGAGTCGGTGGAGTTCACGGAGGCGGTGTTCCGAACCCTGCGGGACGAGGCATACCGCGCCAGCGTGGAGCTGGCGAAGGAGCGCGGTCCATTCCCGGCCTTCGCGCCAGCCTATCTCGACCGTCCCTTCATCAAGCGCCTGCCCGAGGAGATCCGCGAAGGGATCCGCAAGTACGGGATTCGAAACTGCTACCTGTTGACCCAGGCCCCCACCGGCACGACGTCCCTCCTCGCGGGCGTCAACAGCGGGATCGAGCCGTACTTCGACTTCGACTACCTGCGCAGTGACCGCACGGGCCAGTACAGCGTCACCTCTCGCTGGGCCGACCTGTACTACTCGCCGAACCGCCCGGAGTGGCTGGTGGCCGCCAACGACATCACCCCGGAGGACCACGTCCGCGTCCAGGCGGCGGCGCAGCGGTACAACGACTCCTCCATCTCCAAGACCGTGAACGCGCCGAACTGGCACACGGTGGAGGACGTCAAGCGGCTGTACATGCTCGCCTACGACAGCGGCCTGAAGAGCATCAGCTACTACCGGGACGGCTCCCGCCAGGAGCAGGTGCTGTACCACAAGAGCGCTGCACCGTCGGGCGCGAGCCAGCCTTCCGCTGCCACGGTCGATCCGGAAGAGGCGATCCGCGCCGCCCAGGAGCTCCTGGCCAAGAACCGCGTGCCGGTGCGCCGGAAGCTCCCGGATGAGCGGCAGTCCATCACCCACAAGTTCCGCGTCGGCGAGCAAGAGGGGTACATGACGGTCGGCCTCTTCGAGGACGGCACGCCAGGAGAGATCTTCATCAACGTGAGCAAGCAGGGCTCCACGGTGAGCGGCCTGATGGACACCGTAGCGATGCTCACGAGCTACGCCCTTCAGTACGGCGTCCCGCTCACCGAGCTCGCGAGCAAGCTGAAGAACACGCGCTTCGAGCCGAGCGGCCCCACGAACAACCCGAAGATCCCCATCGCAACCAGCATCGTCGACTACGTCTTCCGCTGGCTCGAGCTGAAGTTCGGCGGTGCGGAAGCGGGCGCCCAGCCCACCCTCATCCCGCCGGAGCAGCTCGCGCAGCCCACGGGCGTCGACCCGCACGCGAACGCCGTGCCGAGCGGCATCGGATGCCCGGATTGCGGCGGCGTCCTCTTCTACGCCGAAGGCTGCCTGCTCTGCCGAAACTGCGGCTACAACAAGTGCGGCTGATCACGCTCCGTTCATGCGCGGGAGCTAGTCTTCGAGCGTAGGCAGCTTCCCTCCCCTCGGAACTGAGGGCCCCGTTCGCGAACGGGGCCCTCAGCGCCGGAGGCTCCGAACGGAGGTCCGTCTCACCGTGCTCGCCCGTGTCGGGCCGCTCACCTTCGTTCTCTGGCGAGCCGCGTGTGCCGTCCTGCCGGCACTGGAGACGCGGGACCTGGGGACGGTCGACGGCCTTCCCCTCCGGGCGGTCGCCGAGCGAGACCGCTCCTTCCTTCTCGTCGACCACGGCTACGAGGCCGGCCTCCCCGCGTACGTCGAGCTCTGGCGGCCGGTGCAGCCCGCGGAAAACGTGACGGCGCTCTTCGTCCTGGCACCGGCCGTGCGACCGGACCTGCGCCCGCAACTACATCCCCGTTCCCTCACGCACCTCTGGCGCGAGCTCACACGCAGCGCGACGGGGAGAGCCGTCGGCCGCGGCGCGTGAGGAGCCGGCGGCGCCCTTCACGCGGAGATGAGTGCGAGCGACTCGGTGGGCACGCCGCGGAGGGCGAACGGCCCCGCGTGTTCGATCCGAACCTGAACGAGCTCCCCGATTCGGGCGGGCGCGTCGAGGTGGACGAGCTTCCCCGTGCGGGTGCGGCCGAACGGCTGCCCTCCGCGCACGCCTTCGACAAGGATCTCCTGTGTCGTTCCCACATACCGCCGGTTGATCTCCAGCGAGATCCGCTGCTCGAGCTCCTCGACCCGGTGCAGGCGCTCCGACTTCACCTCCGCCGGCACGTCGTCCGGCATCTTCCGCCACGCGATGGTGCCGGGTCGCGGCGAGTACGCCGCCACGTGGACCTTATCGAACCGCACCTCTTCCAGCAGATCGAGCGTTTGCTGGAAGTCCTCCTCCGTCTCGCCGGGGAAGCCCACGATCACGTCCGTGGTGATGCCGGCTTCCGGCATCAACTCCCGCACCTCGCGGATCTTGGCCAGGTACTCCTCCCTCGTGTACCCGCGGCGCATCGCCGCAAGCACGCGGTCGGACCCGGATTGTACGGGCAGGGAGAAGCACTCCATGACCTTCGGCAGCTCTGCCACCGCCTCCAGGATGCGGCGCGTCATGTCCTTCGGGTACGAGGTAAGGAAGCGAATCCGCTCGATGCCGTCGATCTCGGCTACCGCGCGCATGAGGTCGCCGAGATCCGGCTGGTCGGGGAGGTCATGTCCGTACGCCTCCACCGTCTGTCCCAGGAGGGTGACTTCCTTCACGCCGTGATCGGCGAGGAAAGCGACCTCCCGCACGACTTCCGCGATGGGCCGGCTGCGTTCCCGTCCCCGCCGGTACGGCACGATGCAGTAGGTGCAGAACTTGTTGCAGCCATGGACGACGGGAACGTACGCCGTCGGGCCCTCGGGAACGGCGTATGTCGTGGGCCAGAATTCACCGCCGAGATCCTCGCTGGGCCCGGTCACGAGCTCCACGATCGGTTCGAACTGCTGCGGGCGCGCGAACACGTCGACGAACGGGAAGCGACGGCGCAGCTCCTCCGTGCGAAGGCCGACCATGCAGCCCATGACGGCGACCTTCACCTCGGGGCGCTCCTCCTTCAGCCGTCGCACTCGGCCGAGCTTGGAGTAGGCGCGGTCCTCCGCGTGCTGCCGGACGCTGCACGTGTTCAGGACGATGACGTCGGCGCGTTCCATTCGGTCGGTGGGCTTGAGGCCCAGACGCTGGAAGCCGGCCGCCAGCTTCTCGCTGTCGGCCTTGTTCATCTGGCAGCCGACGGTCCACAGGTAGTACCGCAACCCTACGTCCTCCTCACTCGCTGGCGGAGGGGGAGGGATTCGAACCCTCGACCGGCTTAAAACACCGGTAAGCGCTTAGCAGGCGCCCGCACTCGACCACTATGCGACCCCTCCACCGAAGGCCATTGTACGGGCGCGCTCGAAGTTCGGTCATGCCGCCGAAGCCGGCATACTAGCGCCAGCCCGAGAGGAGGAAGCGGCATGCGGTACGGGGTCGCGATCCCCCAGGCGAACGTGTTCGCCTCGCCGGAGTCAGTGCGCATGGTTGCCCGGGCGGTCGAAGAGCTCGGATTCGACTCGCTCTGGGTGAGCGACCACATCATCGTCCCGGAAGGGTCGAGCTACATCCCAGAGTTCATGGACGAGCCGCTGGCGCTGCTCGCGTTCCTCGCCAGCGAGACACGACACGTGCAGCTCGGAACGAGCGTGCTCATCCTCCCATACCGCAACCCGGTCTTCACGGCGAAGTTCCTCTCCACCGTCGATTACCTCGCAGGCGGACGCCTCGTCGTCGGCGTTGGCGCAGGGTGGTTGAAGGAGGAGTTCGAGGCGCTGGGCGTCCCATTCGCGGAACGCGGGCCCCGCACCGACGAGGCGATCCGCGTGTTCCGCTCCCTATGGGAGCAGGAGACTTCCAGCTTCGACGGCCGCTGGATCCGCTTCGAGCGGATGCGCCACTTCCCGAAGGCTTCGCCCCTTCGCCGGGGAACGATCCCCATCGTGGTCGGCGGGAACGGAGCGGCGAGCATCCGCCGAGCGGCCGAGCTGGGGGACGGCTGGCACCCGATCAACCTCGGGTTGGAGGAGTTCCGCGCCGGCGTCCGTCGATACCGCCAGCTCTGCGAGCGCTTCGGTCGGCAGCCTGGACCCGTGATCCTCCGGCACATGCCCGGGGGCCGCACGCGCCCCTCCGGAGAACGGTGGCCGTTCACCGGCTCGCCCGAGGAGGTCGCCGCCGACATCCGGGCCTACGCCGAGGCAGGGCTGAACGAGCTCATGCTCTCCCTCTCCGCTCGCACGCCACAAGATCTGGTTCAGGTCCTTAGAGGGTTCATGCGCGACGTCGCCCCGCGGGTGTGAACCACGGGGAGCGGCCGCGCGATTAGTACACTGCAAGCGTGACCGTCGCCGTCGTGGTCGTGATCTTCACCGTTCGCGACGGGGAGCTGTGCGTCCTCCTCATCGAACGGTCGGCACCCCCGTGCCAGGGCCTCTGGGCGCTGCCGGGCGGGATCCCGCAGCCGGGTGAGACGCTCCACGCGGCCGCCGTGCGCAAGCTGCGGGAAGAGACCGGGGTTGCCGACGTCTTCCTCGAACAGCTGTACACGTTCGACCGCCTCGGAGAGGGAAGCGCGGACGTGGTCGTGAGCTACTTCGCCCTGGTCGACGTCGAGCGGACGAGGCTGCGGGAGGAGCTCGAGTGGCGCCCCGCGTGGCACCCGGTGAAGGCCCTGCCTCCGCTCGCCTTCGAGAACGAGCGGGTCGTCGCCCTGGCCCAAGAACGGCTTCGCAACAAGCTCGAGTACACGAACATCGCCTACTCGCTGCTGCCGCCCCGGTTCACGCTCTCCGAGCTCCAGCGAGTGTACGAAGCGATCCTCGGCGAACCCATCGACAAGCGGAACTTCCGCCGCCGTATCGTCGGGCTCGGGATCGTTCGCGAGACAGGGGAGGTCCGAAAGCACGGCGCGCACCGGCCGGCCATGCTGTACGAGTTCACGAAGCGCGAACCGATGGTGCTATGACCCCGCCGGCGCAAAGTCCGGTCCGGTGTATTCGAGCCCGAGGTTGAGCAGGCGGTTCGCGTTGTCGAAGAGGATGGCCCGGCGCACCTCCGGCCGGAATCCGACCTCCTCCCAGTCGCGAAGCCACCGATCCGGCTGGATTACCGGGTAGTCGCTCCCGAAGAGCACCCGGTCACTGATGAGGTAGTTCGCGTACTGCACGAGGAGCGGGTCGAAGTAGCGCGGCGACCAGCCCGAGAGGTCCATCCACACGTTCGTCTTATGGTTCAGGATCGCGAGCTGTTCCGGCACCCAGGGGAACGCGGGGTGGGCCATGATGATCTGCAGTGAGGGGAAGGCAGCGGCAACGTCGTCGATGTACGGGATAGGGCGGCAGTAGTCGAAGGTGATGCCGCCTCCCCCAGGCGTGCGGGCGCCAACCCCTGTCATGCCGCTGTGGAAGAGCACAGGGATGCCGAGCTCCGCCGCTTTCTCCCAGAGCGGGAAGTACCGCGGGTCGTTCGGGTAGAAGCGCTGGGTCGAGGGATGGAGCTTCAAGCCGATGAGCCCGAGCTCCTTCACGGCCCGCTCGAGCTCGCGCACCGCAAGCTTCCCCTGGTGCGGGTCGACGCTGCAGAAGCCCGCGAACTGCTTCGGCCACCGCTGGACGAGCGAGGCGATGTAGTCGTTCCCCCGATACGGCCGCCCCGAGACGGAGGAGTCGTCGATGTCGACGAGGACGCCGAAGATGTCCCGCTCCGCGTAATACTCGTACATCTCCTCCGGGTGCACCGGTCGCGGTCCGGAGCGGAAGTAGCGCGACATCTGTTCCTCGGTCTCGCTGGGAGGAACGCCTCGCGGCGGGTGGATGTGGACGTCGATGGCTCTCGGCATGGCTGCATTCGTACCACGCCCCCGCGGGCCGTACAACGGGTCTCGGACGCGCTCGATGCCAGCACCTCACGTCCACGTTAGAATTCGGGCCATCAGAGCAGAGGGAGGGAGACGTTCGATGGCGCACCCGGGACCGCTGGCAGGCGTGAAGGTGCTCGAGTTCACGCAGATCATCGCCGGGCCGTTCTGCTGCATGCTCCTCGCCGATATGGGAGCCGACGTGGTGAAGTTCGAGCCCCTGGAAGGGGAGCCGTGGCGGCTCTTCGCCGAACTGATCCCGAAGGAGTCGCGCACCTTCGCCAGCCTGAACCGGGGCAAGCGGGATGTGGCGCTGGACATGCGCAGGCCGGAGGCCCGGGAGCTCATCCACCGTCTCGCCCGATCGGCCGACGTGGTGGTCATCAACTACCGGCCTGGAGTCGCGGAGTCCCTCGGCATCGACTATGAGACGTTGCGGGAGCTGAACCCGCGTCTCATCTACTGCGAGAACACCGCCTTCGGCCGCTCCGGACCGATGGCCCACCGGGGCGGCTACGACATCGTCGTGCAGGCGATGACGGGCCTCATGGCCGGCGAGGCGAAGATGCAAGGGGACGTGCCGACGTACATCTACCCGGCCATCGCCGACTTCGCCACCGGCATTCAGATGGCGAACAGCATCTGCGCCGCGCTCTACTACCGCGAACGCACCGGCAAGGGCCAGCGGATCGACTGCACCCTCATGGGCACGGCCCTCGCCATCCAGACGTCCCAGTTCACGTGGATCGATGCGTGGGATGCCGACGTGATCCCGCGCATGCTCGATGAGATGAACGAGGCGCGACGCGCGAAGCGCCCCTTCGCCGAGCAGGTAGCGATTCGCCGCAAGTACCGGCCCCTCACCGAAGGAAACATCTACTACCGCGTCTACCAGACCGCTGACGGGTTCATCGCCGTCGGCGCCCTCTCACACTCCCTCCGACTGAAGGTGCTGGCGGCCACCGGCCTCCGCGACCCCCGCTTCAAGGAGGACGGAAGCTTCGAGCTGAACCCCGAAGGCTGGGCGGAGGAGGCGCCGAAGCTCGTCCGGCAGGCGGAGGAGCTCTTCCGCTCGAAGACGACCGAGGAGTGGGGCAGGATTCTGGAGGAACACGGCGTCCCGAACGGCCCGGTCTACTTCGTCGAGGAGCTCTTCGACCATCCACAGACGCTCGCGAACGGGCTCGTCTGCGAGCTCGAGCACCCGCTCCTCGGCCGTATGCGGATGGTCGGGCCGCCGTTCCAGATGTCGGAGAGCCCCCTCGAACCGCAGGGCGCCAGCCCGGTCCTCGGCGCCGATACGGACGCCGTGCTCGCGGAAGCAGGGTACGCACCCGAAGAGATCGAGGCGCTCCGAGAGGCCGGTGTCATCCTCTAGCGAGCTCGGCCTCCGGCGCGGAAGGGGCGGCGGCCCGCCGGTCCGCTCTCATCCAGAGCAGCGCCAGGGGGACGGCCACGAGAAGGAGGAGGATGAGCCCGAGCCGGTAGGCGGCGCGCAAGCCGTCGGCGTCCGCGATGGCGCCCATCGCTGGCTCGAGCGGGGCGGTCAACAAGCTGAGGACGAGCTGTGCGAACGAGAGGATCGTCGCGCGGTAGGCGGAGGGGATGCGCACGTTCACGTAGGAGCTGACCACCGGCTGGTACAGCCCCCACACGACCGAGAGGATCGGATGGTACGCGGCGTAGGCGGCGAGGTGATCCACGGTGGAGAGCACGGACAGGGACCCGATGGAGAGGAGCGGCAGCAACAGGATCGTCCGGCGGACGCCTAGGAACGTCGTGAGGCGGTAGGCGCTGACAGCCGCGGCGATGCTGAGCAGGTGCCCCGGCACGCCGAACCAGCCGAGGTTCGCGACCGCGACGCCGTGGGAGACGAGGAACGGCTGCACGAGGATGAAGCTGCTGATCGTGACGGCCATCACCGCCGCCGCCATCAGGACGAGGTAGCGAAGCTCCCGTTCCTGCCACGTGAGCCGCGCCGCCGCGCGGATCCCTGCTAGGTACGCGGCGCGCTCCTCGCCGGAGCGGGGCGGTTCGCGCATGGTGAGCGAGACCATCCAGGCGAGAAAGATGAAGGCGCCGCTGAGCACGATCGGGAACCAGAGCGCCGTCGCCGCCGCGAGCGGCGCGCCGATGAGGAGCCCCGCAATCGAGGCCACGGAGTCGATCGCCCACGCCCGCCCGTACACCTTCTCGTACTCCGCCTCGCGGCCGACCGCCTTCAGCGACTCGAAGACGAAGGCTGAGTCAGCTCCCGAGAAGAGCGTCCACGCGACAGCCCAGAGCAGGTACGAAGCGAGAACGAGCCAGTAGTTGGTGGCGAGGCCGAACGCGACGATGGTCACCGTGTAGACGAGTGCCCCGAGGCTTAGCGAGAGCTTCCGTCCCCACCGGTCCGCGACCGCTCCCGTGGGCACCTCCAGCAGCACCATCAGGAGCCAGAAGGGAGCGTCCAGGGCCGTGATCTGCGTGAGGTGAACCCTCGCTCCTCGGTGAGGTACACGACCCAGATCGGCAGCCACAGCTGGAAGTGGACGAGCCCGCGGAACCAGTAGAACTTCCGGGTGTTCGCGACGTACGCCCGCGAAGCGTCGTTGTTCACGCCCGGCCCTTCCGCACGGCGACCCGCGGCGCCGGAGCCCCCTCGCTCGCTCGCGCCAGCCCGAGCACGGTAGCCGCGCCCAGCGCGGCGAGCCCGACGGTCGCAGGCAGATCGGACCATACCGGCGCCCCCAGGGCAGCACTGTCCACGCCGTCGGGCCACGGCCAGAGCACCCGCAGCGAGCCGAGCAGGAGGCCGACCATCGCCGCCAGCACCCGGTCGTGATGGCGGCGGAGGAGCCAGGAGAGGACGTGGACGACGCTCGCGAGCCCGACGAACACGCCCGCGGCGAACGCGAGCAGCACGGTCAGGTCCCGCTCGTTCACCGCATCGAGCACGTACTCGTACATCCCGAGCATGAGTAGGACGAACGACCCCGAAATCCCGGGGAGCACCATGGCCGTGATCGCCGCCGCGCCAGAGAGGGAGACTGCCCAGAGGGGCGGAGACGATGCCGCGCCGGACCGCCACCCGACGGCGAGATACGCGGCCACCGCCACCGCCGCCACGAGGGCGAGGTTCATCGCACCGCGGTCCCGAAGCCGATCCCACGCGACGAACGCAGACGCCGCCACGAGACCGAAGAAGAAGCCGGCCATCTCGTGGGGATACTGGTCGAGGAGCCGGCTCATGGCGTGTGAGAGGAGCACGATCGCGGCCAAAATTCCGAGGGCGAGGGGCAGCAGAAACTCCCACGGCACGGCGCGAAACCGCCGAAAGAAGCGCCGGCCGTTCCCCCTGAGGAGCGAGAGCATCGCCTCCACGACTGCTGCGATGGACGCGATCAGCCTCTCGTAGATGCCAAGCACGAGCGCGACCGTCGCTCCGGATACACCGGGAACGAGGTCAGCGCAGCCCATGGCGAACCCGCGCAGCACTTGCAGGAGGACGGCTCCCACGGGAGCAGCGTACTATGGCCCCCGCTTGGACGCACCGGTTCCGCTACGGGTCCGCGACGACGGATGCGATGAGAACCGGCGCGCTCGTGGGCCAGGCCGCTCCCTCCGGTGCTTCCAGGGTCAGGCAGAGCTGGTCCCCACGCCGGAACGGGTATTGCACCGCCCCGCGCCAGGACGTGACGCCAGTCCCGAGCGTGTGCAGCGGGACCCATTCTTCCCCGCGAATCGCCCACAGCTGGTAGGCAAGCCCCCCAGGCGGCCGGGGGAGACCGCGCACCTCCACCACAAGCGCCGCGCCATCCTCCACCAGCGCCAAGGTCCCTCCATCGGGTGCCGTCGCCTGGGCGAGCACCTTCTCATCCTCCGACCCCGAGGGGAAAAGCGCCCACGCCGCCACCGCAAGGGCGGCGACGAGCGCCGCTGCCGGCGCGAGGAGCGAGAGCCAGCGCCTTCGCCTCCGCTGCCGGGGCTCCGCCCCTCCGACCGCCTCGAACAGCCGAGCACGGAGCTGCGGCGGCGGCTCGAGCGGCTCGCTCGCGTACCCGAGCGCCAGCGCACCGAGGGCAAGCTCCGACGCATCCGGGTGCCCGTCACACTGCCTGAGGTGCTCGCCGACGGCTCTGGCTTGCTCGCCCGGAAGGGCGCCGACGACGTACTCGGCGAGGAGGACCTCGACCTCTTCGCACCTCATGGCCGCACCTCCGCCTCCAGGGCAGCGCGGACCTTCATGAGGGCCAGCCGAAGGCGGCTCCGCACCGTTCCGATGGGGACGTGAAGCGAGCGCGCGATTTCGGGCCCCGTGTAGCCCCGGAAGTAGGCGAGTTCGAGGACGACCCGCTGGTCCGGCGGCAGCTCTTCCAACGCGCGGCGGATGCGCTCGCTCGCCTCCCGGGACACCAGGACGTCGAGCGCCCGAGGATCGGGAGCAGGCAGCTCCACATCCTCGTCCCAGCGACGCTCCTTCCCGTTCGCCCGGGCGCGGAGAACATCGACCGCCCGGCGGCGGACGACCGTCAGCAGGAGAGCGGTGGCGGTTCCCCGGCGTTCGTCCAGCTGCTCCGCATGTTGCCAGAGCCAGAGGAACGCCTCCTGGACTACGTCCGCGGCGAGCTGCGGATCGTGGAGGACCTTGATGGCAAGCCCATACGCTCGAGGCGCGACCGAATCGTAGAACGACTCGAAGGCCGCGACGTCCCGATTGCGGAGCGCCTCGAGCGAGACCGCCCCTCCCGCCTTGCCGGGTTCTCGCCGGTCCACGCGCCCCGCATTGTACCCGACGCCGACAAACGCTCCATTACGGCTCGTTGCCGGCAGCGGCGATGCGGTCGAGGGCAGCGAAGAGCTCCGCGCCTTCGACGGTCATCGGCACCACGCCGTCGGCACCAGCCCGTTCGTACGCCGACCGCTCGGCAGCTCTGACGACGGGGCATAGGAGGAGCACCCGGAGGCCGCGCTGGCGAAGCTCCGCACACGCCGCTGGCGAAAGGGATTGGGGCGTGGCCACGATCACGTCCCCTGGAACGGCACGGGAGCGAACGAACGGCTCCACCTGGCAGAAGCCGGAGCGGAGGAGCTGCGCTCGCAAGGCACGCGCGAGCGCCGGGTCCCCCACGTGGAGCCAGACCCGCAGGCGGCGCGCCGCCTCGCTGGGGCGCGGGACAGCCGGCGCCGTCACGTACATCACAGCGCCTCCACCTTGCCCAACGCCCCATGGTTGGCGGAATGGCCGAACGGCCCCGCGCGGGCAGGCTTTCGGCCGCTTTGCCGCCCGTCAACCGAGCACGTCACCGCCGAGATACCGTAGAATGCGAGCGTGGATCGGGCGAGCGCTGCCATCGGCGCCGACTTCGCCGGTCGCCTGGCCGAGATGGCCGTTACGAGCGAGAGCCTCGTCGGCGTCGCCTCATTGAACGAGATCCTTCACCGGCTTGCCTCGCGGGCGCAGGAGCTCACGTCGGCCGACTACACCGCCATTTCCGTGTTCGATGACGAGGGGCGCGTCGCCCGCTTCGTTTACGTCGGCATGGACGAATCGATCGCTCGGCGGCTCGGCCATCCCCCTCGCGGCCGCGGCCTCCTGGGTGAGCTGCGCCGCCGGGAGCGCCCCCTGCGCGTGGACAACCTCAAGCTCCATCCCACATTCACCGGCTGGCCGGAGGGACACCCCGATATGGAGGCCTTCCTCGGCATCCCCATCCGGGCCAGCGGCGAAACGATCGGGTCCCTGTACATGACCCGCTCCCCTGGGAAGCCGCCGTTCACGGAGCAGGATGAGCTGGCCGCAGCGGTGCTCGCGCTTCAGGCCGCTGCCATCGTCGCAACGGCGATTGCACGGGAGCGGGATGGCCGCATCGCCCTCCTGGAAGAGCGCGAGCGGATCGCCCACGACCTCCACGACGGCATCATCCAATCGCTCTATGCCATCGGGTTGGAGTTCGACGGGCTTCGCTCCCGCTGCGATCTCCCCGAAGACGCGCGCGAGATCCTGAGCGAGCAGGTCGAGCGCATCAACGGCATCATCCAGGACATCCGCGAGTACATCTCCGCCCTCGAATCGACGGCTCCGCCGGCCGCGCCCGACCTCGCGCGCGACCTCGCCTACATCCTCCGCCAGCTCGTCCCCGCCGGGATCGACACGGTCCTCAACGTCACCGCCGTCGCGCTCCAGCAGGTCAGCCCGCGGGATGCGGAGGACATCCTGTACATCGCCCGCGAGGCGGTGAGCAACGCGGTACGCCACGGGAACCCGACGAAGATCGCGGTCGACCTCCGCGCGACGAGCGACGAGGTTCGCCTCACCGTGCAGGACAACGGCGTGGGTTTCGACCCCGAGTGCGTCTCACCGGGCCTGGGAACGGTGACCATGCGCAGCCGCGCGGCCCGTATGGGAGGAAAGCTTGCCGTGCTCGGCATTCCGGGCATGGGGACTACCGTCCAGCTCGTCATCCCCCGGAGGAACCATGAGCGAGAGGAGTGAACCCGACGTCATCCACGTGCTCATCGTCGACGACCACGAGGTCGTCCGCACCGGCCTGAAGGCCCTGCTGCGGGGGAACCCCGAGTTCTCCGTCGTCGGCGAGGCCGCGACCGGGGAGGAAGCGGTGAAGGAGGCGCTGCGCACGAGGCCCGAGCTCGTCGTTCTCGACGTGCGGCTACCCGACATGAGCGGCATCGAAGCCTGTCGCGAGATTCGCAGCGCCAGCCCGGAGACGAACGTGCTGATGATCACCTCGTACAGCGATGAGCGGGCGGTCATGGCAGCCCTCCTCGCGGGAGCGGGAGGGTTCATGCTCAAGGAGGTCCGCTCCGCGGACCTCGTACAAGCAATGCGAATCGTGGGGCGGGGAGGGAAGATCCTCGACCCGGCGAGCTCGGCGGCCGTCATCGAGCAGCTTCGCAAAGGGACCTTCCTCTCCGAGGAGGAACGGCTGGCGCGCCAGCTATCGGAGCGCGAGCTCCAGATCGTCGAGCTCATCGCTGAAGGGCTGACGAACCGCGAGATCGGCGAGCGGCTCTACCTCTCGGAGAAGACGATCAAGCACCACATCAGCGAGATCCTGGCGAAGCTCGGGTTCACGCGCCGGTCGGAGATCGCGGCCTTCGCGGCGCGGCTGGCCGCGCAGCGCCAGCGGGACGAGTAGCGGCGCAGCTCCTCACCGGGGTACGATCCCCGGACCGTGAACGAGCCGGACGTCCAGCGGGCGGCGCGCCTGGCAGGGTTGGAGCTCGACGCCGCCACGGACCTCCGCCTCGAAGGTGAGGACCCCGTTCTGCCTTCGCCGCTCCGGCTCGGCCTCGGCGCATCCACGGCCCTGGCGCTCGTCGGCCAAGAAGCCGCGAGGCTGTGGGAGCTCCGCGGGGGTGCTGCCCAGCGGCTCGCCATCGACGTGCGCCACGCGGCGGCTTCGCTGCGCAGCTACCTCTGGCTCCGATTCGATGGAACGGAGCCCCGATTCCCGCCCCGTGCTGGCGCCCGCCTCACCGCCGTCTGGCCGTGCCGGGATGGCCGCTACATCCATCTCCACGGAAGCTTCCGCGATGCGCCCCGCACGCTGGCCTTGCTGGGCCTTCCGGGGGAGGCGGACGCCGACGCCATCGCGCGAGCCACGGCGAGGTGGGACGCATTCGACCTCGAAGAAGAACTCGCCCGGCGCGGCCTCTGCGGTGCCGTCTGTCGCACGCCCGAGGAATGGGCCGCGCATCCGCAAGGCCAGGCGCTCGCGACCCTGCCGGTCGTCGAGGTTCGCCGTATCGGCGACGCGCCGCCGCGCCCACTCCCTCCCGCCAAACGCCCGCTGGAAGGCGTGCGCGTTCTTGACCTCACCCGCGTCCTCGCCGGGCCGACGTGCGCGCGTACGCTTGCCGAGCACGGAGCGACGGTCCTACACGTAGCTGCACCGAACTTGCCCCTCGTGCCGTTGTTCGAAATCGACACCGGGCACGGGAAGCATCAGACCTACCTCGACGCGAGCCGCAGCGACGGGGCCGCTCGCCTGCGGGAACTGCTCCGGGGAGCGGATGTGTTCAGCCAGGGCTTCCGCCTCGGCGTCATGGAGCGCCTCGGTTTCGGGCCAGCGGAGCTCGCTCGTGCTTACCCCGGCATCGTCTATGTCTCGATCAACGCCTACGGCCACGTCGGCCCCTGGCGCGGCCGACCCGGATGGGAGCAGCTCGCCCAGGCGGCGACCGGCGTGACCGTCGTCCAGGCGGAAGGAACCGGAACGCTGCGGCCTACCCTCGCGCCAACCGCCCTGAACGATTACACCACCGGCTACTTCGCTGCCGTGGGGGCGATGATCGCGCTGCGACGGCGAGCGTCGGAGGGCGGGAGCTGGCTGGTGACGGCCTCCCTTGCCCACACGAGCATGTGGTACCTGCGGCTTGGCACACTCCATGGAGCCCCGCCGCCTGAACGCCTCGATGCCACCCCGTACCTCGCCACACGGCCGTCGGCATGGGGTGAGCTCACCTACCTGCGGCCGGCGCTACGCATGTCGGAGACGCCGCCAGGGTGGGAGCTCGCACCGCAGCCGCTCGGCAGCGGGGCTGCGCGGTGGCCCGCCTAAGCCCTACTCCTTCCGCTCGATGCCGACGCTTTGCAGGCGAATCAGCTCTCGTGACCCGTCATCACGGACGACGGAGATGACTTCCGGGAAGCCATCCTCCCGCTCTTCCACCGCGATCTCCTGGGGCCGGTAGACCAGGTGGTCCAGCCCCTCGAGCGCAACGTCGAGCAGGTTGTCCTTCGGGTCGTACGTGATGCCGATGACGCGAGCCACGTCCGTGATCACCTGGTCACCCAGCTCGCGCGATACGAGCTCGACCCTCGCGTCCTCCGGATTCGGGTCACGGAAGAACTTCCGGTAAACCTCGCCGAAATACCCTTCCCACTCCTCCTTCGGGAGCGTGCGCGTCCGCATGACAGCCTCCTTCATCAATTAGATTAGCTCATCTCCAGGATACTCCCTCGCGAACGTCCGCCCGAGCGATGTTGGGGCGCCGTCAGCGACGCCGGAACTCGCGTTCGAGCGCTGCAGTGCTCAGGTGCACGAGCGTCGGGCGACCGTGCGGGCACGTGCGCGGCAGTTCGCACCGCTCCAGCTCCTCGACGAGTGCTCTCATCTCATCCATGGTGAGCGCCATGCCGCTGCGCACGCTCGCGTGGCAAGCGACCGTTGCCGCCACGCGTTCGAACGGGTCCCGCAAGAGCCCTTCCCGCGCGAGCGCACCCAGCAGCTCCTGCACGCAGCCGGCGATGTCGGTCCCCACGAGACCCCTCGGCACCTCGCGGACGAGCCAAGCTCCCTCGCCGAACTCTTCCAGCAGGATGCCCATCCCGCGCAGCAGCTCCTGATGCTCCAGCGCGGTTGCCGCAGCCGGAGGCGTTAGGTGAACGACGAGCGGCTCCAAGAGCGCCTGCACCGCCAACGGGCCCTCCTGCTGCCGACGGCGGATGCGCTCGTAGAGCACGCGCTCGTGGGCGGCATGCTGATCGATGAGGTACGCCCCGTCCGGACCCTCGGCGACGATGTAACACTGCTGCAGCTGTCCGACGACCCGAAGGAGGGGAAGGACTGCCCGTTGCGGCGGGGCGGCCGCGCCGGGAGCGAGCGGCAGCCGAACCTGGGTAGGCTCCGGCCGCAGCTCGAGGGATGGGCGCAGCCGCTCGCTCAACATCGCCTCTGGAGGCGGGGTGACGGTCGGCCTCCTCCACGGCTGCGCTGGCGAGGCGCGCAGCGCCTCGACGACCGCGTGACGGATCGCCCGCTGGACCGCTCGCTCATCGCGCAATCTCACATCCGCCTTGGCGGGATGGACGTTGACGTCCACCTCCTCCTCCGGGAGCACGACAGAGACGACGGCGAGGGGAAACCGGCCCGTAGGGAGCTGTCCCCCGTACGCATCGACGACCGCATACAGGATGGGCCGGCTCTGCACCCAGCGCCCGTTGATGAAGGTGGCAATCCCGCTCCGGTTGCCTCGGTGTACGGCTGGCGAGCCCACCAGCCCGAACACGCGTATACCCCCCTCGTCGTGCCGGAGCGGGAGCATCTCACCGGCGGTCTCCGCGCCGTGGATGGCGGCGAAGGCGTGCAGCAGCTCCCCGTCCCCCGCCGTCGCGAAGCTCCGACGCCCGTTCAGGCGGAGCTCGAAAGCGATCTCCGGATGCGCGAGCGCGTAATGGGCGACGAGCGTCGCAATCGCCCGGGCCTCCGCTGCCGGTGACGACAGGAAGCGGCGCCGGGCAGGTAGCCGCGCGAACAGGTCGCGGACGGTGACCGTCGTCCCCACCGGCGCAGGCCGGCTCGAACGGCGCACGACGCGCCCGTCGACCAGGGTCACGGAGACGCCGACAGGCGAGTCCTCCCTGCGGGTGACCAGCTCGACGTCGGCGGCAGCCGCGATGGATGGGAGCGCCTCTCCGCGGAAGCCAAGGGTGCGAACACGCCGCAAATCGTCGATGTCCCGGATCTTGCTCGTGGCGTGCCGCGCAAAGGCCAGCTCCACCTCGTTGGGCGGTATCCCGCAGCCGTCGTCCCGCACGCGGATGAGCCGAATCCCTCCCTCCTCCACCTCGACGCCGATACGCCCGGCGCCCGCGTCGATGGCGTTGTCGAGGAGCTCCCGCACGACGGAGACCGGCCTCTCGATGACCTCCCCCGCGGCGATGCGCGACGCCACCTCGGGGGGCAGCACATGGATCGGCTCGCGCGTCACGATGCCCCTCGGATGCGAGCCTGGAGCTCGTAAAGGATTCGCAGCGCCTCAATCGGCGCCGTGGCGTCGAGATCGAGGACCGCAATCCGCTCCTCCACCTCGCTCGGACGCTGGGCGAAGAGCGGCAGCTGGAGTTCGGCCGGGGCGAGAGCACGCCCGGACCGAGACCGTTCCAGCTCCTCCAGGATCCGTTCTGCCCTCGCCACCACCGATGGGGGCAGCCCCGCGAGACGGGCGACATGGACGCCGTACGAGCGGTCGCTCGGCCCCGGCACAATCCGGTGCTCGAAGATGACGTCACGGCCCTCTTCGTGCACCGCCACGTGGGCATTCGCCACCCGCGGCAGCCGCTCGGCGAGCTCGGTGAGTTCGTGGTAGTGCGTGGCGAAGAGCGTGAGGGCCCGCGCCTCGGCCCGGTCGTGGAGGTACTCGACGACCGCCTGGGCGATCGCTAGCCCGTCGTAGGTGCTCGTGCCCCGACCGACCTCGTCCAGGATGACGAGCGAGCTTGGCGTCGCCTGGTGGAGGATCTGCGCCGTCTCCAGCATCTCGACCATGAAGGTCGACTGCCCCGCTGCGAGATCATCCTGGGCCCCGATGCGGGAGAAGATGCGGTCGAAGAGGGGCAGCTCCGCCTCCGCCGCCGGCACGAACGATCCTGCTTGCGCCATGAGCGCGATGAGCGCTACCTGGCGCAGGTAGGTGGACTTCCCGCTCATGTTCGGTCCCGTGAGCAGCAGGATCTGCCGTGACTCGTCCAGCTCGCAATCGTTCGGGACGAACCTGCCCGGTCCAAGGGCGCGCTCCACGACCGGGTGGCGGCCCGCCCGTATCCGGAGCCTCCGCTCGTCCGTGAAGGCGGGACGCACGTACCCTTCGCGCGCGGCCACCTCCGCGAGGGCCAGGAGCACGTCGATTTCGGCGACGGCCGCGGCGACGTCCTGCAGCCGGCCGAGGCTTGCCGCGAGCGAGGCCACGAGCTGCCCGAACAGCTGGCGTTCGAGCTCTGCCAGCCGCTCCCGTGCCCCCGTGAGCCGTGCCTCCAGCTCCTTGAGCTCCTCGGTCACGAACCGCTCCGCGCCGACGAGCGTCTGGCGGCGCTGGTACTCCGGCGGCACGAGGTGGGCGTTGGCGGCTGTCACCTCGATGTAGTAGCCGAACACCCTGTTGTAGCCGACCTTCAGCGAACGAATCCCCGTGCGCTCCCGCTCCCGTGCCTCCAGCCCGGCGATGACGGACCGCGTGTCGCGGGTGAGCGCCCGTAGCGAGTCGACCTCCGGGCTCACGCCTTCGGCGATGACGCCCCCTTCGTCGAAGCCGGTCGGCGGGTCGTCGGCCAGGTGCGACTCGAGGAGTCGGAGCGGCTCGTCCGCGCCCTCGAGGGAGAGCGCGGCCCGGCCGAGGAGCTCGGGGAGGCCCTCGACGGCAAGGAGGTACCGGAGCTCTCTCGCCCGCCGAAGCCCTTCCCGCAGCAGGTGCAGGTCCCGCGGGCCCGCCGTGCCTGCCCCGACCTTCCCGGCGAGGCGCGCGATGTCCGGGGCGCCGAGGAGCTCGTTCCGCGCCCGCTCGCGTAGGAGTGGGTTCGCCATCGCCCACTGGACGGCGTCGAGTCGCTCCTCCAGCGGAACGCGGTTCCGCAGCGGCCGCGCCAGCCACTCCCGCAGCAGCCGGGCTCCCATGCCGGTCTTCGTCTCGTTCAGGACTGCGAAGAGCGAGGCCCTGCGCTCTCCCGAGGGAAAGACGTCGAGATTGCGCAGGGTGCGTCCATCGACCACGAGCGTCTCCGTCGCTTCCAGCCAGCGCACCCGCTGCAACGTCCGCAGCGCCGCGGGAAAGGTCTCGCAAAGGTAGGCGACGAGCAGGGCGAGCGCGTGGGCCGCAGGCCGCTCGGGAGGGATAGCGAACCGCGCGTAGGCGGCGAGGTGCTGCTCCAGCTCCGCTTCGACGGCGAGCACGGTCATCGGCGGACGCCTGCGAACAGGCATCGAGAGGCCGAGCCCCTCCGCGTCGAACTCGTCGGCCACGACGAGCTCTGCTGGAGGCGTGCGGAGGAGCTCCTCGAGCGCGCCGGGCCCCTCCGCCAGCCGCAGCTCGCCGGTGGAGACGTCGGCGAACGCGACGGCGGGGACCGGCCCAGGAGCGACAGCCGCGAGGTAGTTCGGAGCATCGGCTGCGAGCGCTCCTTCCGCCGTGAGGGTGCCGGCCGTCACCACCCGCACGACGTCTCGCGGCAGAAGCCCTTTCACCTGGCGGGGGTCCGCGAGCTGCTCGCAGATGGCCACGCGGTACCCCTTTGCCACGAGGGCCGCGACGTGCTGGTCGAGCGTCTGATGCGGGACGCCGGCAAGCGGCACACGCAGGTTCTTCCCCATCGGCTTCGAGGTGAGGGTGATGTTCAGCTCCTGGGCGACGATGCGCGCGTCATCGTCGAACGTCTCGTAGAAATCGCCAAGGCGGAAGAAAAGGATGGTGTCCGGATACCTGCGCTTCAGCTCCAGGTACTGTCGGCGAATAGGGGTCGACACGTGCGCTCCCGCCGTTCCTCCGATTGTACGCGCTCCTCGCAACCTGCGGCCCGATGCCGATTACAGCTCGAAATCCTGGCCCGATTGGAGGAACAGCGCCACGTCCTCCGGATCTTCATCCTCACCGAGGGGCATCAGGGGGAACGGAATCAAGCCGCTGGCGGGGAAGCGAGGGGCGCCCGGTTCCACGTCCAAGGCGTCGAACTCCTCGAAGAAGCCGAACGGGTCCTCGAAGGCCCCTTCGCCGCGGACGAGGGCATCGAGCCGTTCTCTCGCCGCACGCAGGAACCCTTCGAGATCGGGAGCACCGGCGCCCATCACTCCCCGATCTTGAGCGGCTCCGCAGACCGCCGCAAGCTCGTCAGCCCTCGTAGGCCCGCGCCTCGATGGCCCGCATCTCCTCGGCGATGCGTTCGAACTCCTCGGCCGTGAGCTCCTCCTCCGCGAGGGGAAAGAGCTCTCCCTCCTCATCGTCGAAGTGGCCCTGGAGCATGGCATCGAGGCGGAAGAGGGCGTCCCACAGCTCGCGCAGCGTCACGCCGTTCTCGCCGTTCTCGCGAATCGCCTCGCGGACCACCTGGGCCGCGCCGCGGACGTCCTCGTGGTTATCGGCGAGCTGTTCGAGGACGCTCAGGAAGCGCGCTCGGCGGACCTTGATCTCGTCGTGCTGGACGACCATGTCGTCGCAGAGGTGGAGGAGCTCTGTGCTCCGGCCCCTGAGCGGCGGGAAGAGCGCGCGCTCCTCCTTCTCGATGTGGGCCTCCAGTTCGATGGCAAGGTAGGCGTCGAGATCCGCGAAGAACTCCCTTGCGTCTCCATCCTCGATAGCCTCCGCCCCCGACTCGAGGAGCTCGCTGACCCGCAAGCGTGCATCTTCGAGGAGCGCCTTCGTTCGCTCGTGCTCCTGCAGGAGGACCTGGATCGCCTCTGGGTGGGCCATCCCCCACAGCATATCGCTCGCTCGACGAGGCCTCACGTCCGAGTCGGGGAAAGTTGACGGGGGAGCCGCGGACGGTTAGCCTCTGCGATGACAACTGAACATGGAAAGGCGTCGAACGGGGAGAGTACCCCGCAAGGCGGGCTTCCAGAGAGCCGGGGAAGGTGGAAGCCGGTAGCTGCGCGGCGGGGGAATGGGCCCGGGAGCTCCGGCTGCGAACGGTCTCGCACTCAGTAGTGGCCGGCGGAAACGGCACCGTTATCAGAGCCGTTGCCATCGCCATGGGCGGTGGCGGAGAGAGCCCTGGGGGAGAATCCCAGGGAACAAAGGTGGCACCGCGAGTACCCCCTCGTCCTTTGGCGACGGGGGTTTTTTGGTAGGAGGGACACGATGACCGAGTCGAGGAAGATCCTGCTGCCGGAGTCGGAGCTTCCGACCCACTGGTACAACATCGCCGCGGACATGAAGCGCCTCCCCCCGCCGCCGCTCCACCCGGCGACGCACGAGCCAGTAGGACCGGAGGCACTCGCGCCGCTTTTCCCCATGGAGCTCATCAAGCAGGAGGTGAGCACGGAGCGGTATATCCCTATCCCGGAGGAGGTCCGGGAGGTGTACCGCATCTGGCGGCCCACGCCGCTCGTTCGCGCCCGGTCGGTGGAGCGCGCGCTCGAGACACCCGCGCACATCTACTACAAGTACGAAGGCGTCTCGCCATCCGGCTCGCACAAGCCGAACACCGCCGTGGCTCAGGCGTACTACAACGCGAAGGAGGGCGTGAAGCGGATCACGACGGAGACGGGCGCGGGGCAGTGGGGCTCGTCGCTCGCGTACGCCTGCCAGCTCTTCGGTATCGAGTGCAAGGTGTACATGGTCCGGATCTCGTACCAGCAGAAGCCGTACCGGCGCGTCCTCATGGAGACGTGGGGGGCGAAGGTCGTGCCCAGCCCGAGCCCGGACACCAACGCCGGCCGGCAGATTCTCGCTCAGGACCCGGAGAGCCGCGGGTCCCTCGGCATCGCCATCAGCGAGGCCGTCGAGGACGCCGCCAGCCGGGAGGATACGAAGTACTCCCTCGGGAGCGTGCTCAACCACGTCCTCCTGCACCAGACCGTGGTCGGGCAGGAGGCGATGAAGCAGATGGAGCTGGCAGGGGAGTACCCGGACGTCGTCATCGGCTGCGTTGGCGGCGGGTCGAACGCTGCGGGCCTCATGTTCCCGTTCCTGCGCGAGAAGCTCGAGGGTCGCCGGAACACCCGCTTCGTCGCTGTCGAGCCTGCCTCCTGTCCGAGCCTCACGAAAGGCGAGTACCGGTACGACTTCGGCGACACGGCAGGACTGACGCCGTTGTTGAAGATGTACACCCTCGGGCACACCTTCGTGCCGCCGGGAATCCACGCGGGCGGGCTCCGCTACCACGGCATGGCCCCGCTCATCTGCCAGCTGTACGAGGATGGGTATATCGAGGCCGTGGCGTACCCGCAGATTCCGTGCTTCGAGGCAGCGGTCCTCTTCGCCCGTACGGAGGGGATCGTGCCGGCACCGGAGAGCAGCCACGCCGTGCGAGCCGCCATCGACGAGGCACTGGCGGCCAAGGAGGCCGGGGAGGCGCGCGTCATTCTCTTCAACCTGAGCGGCCACGGGCTCCTCGACCTCCAGGCGTACGACGACTTCCTGGCAGGGAAGCTGCGGGACGAAGAGTACCCGGCGGAGAAAGTGCGGGAGGCGATGAAAGAGCTTCCGGAGGTGAGGTAGCGGTGGTGGTTTCCACTCGTGCCGAGACGCTGCGGCGCCGGCTGCAGGCGCTGCTCGACGAGCGCTCCCTGCTGGCGCACCCCTTCTACCGGGAGTGGACGGCCGGCACCCTCAGCCGCGACCGCCTACGGGAGTACGCGCGCCAGTACTACCACTTCGAGGCGATGTTCCCGCGCTTCCTCAGCGCCATCCACTCACGCACGGACTCCTCGCGCATCCGTCAGCTGCTGCTCGACAACCTCTGGGACGAGGAGCACGGGGAGCGAAACCACGCGGAGCTCTGGCTGCAGTTCGCGGAAGCGCTGGGGCTCCAGCGGTCGGAAGTGCTCGGCGCGAGATGGTTGCCGGAGACGGAAGCGCTCATCGCCCACTACACGCGGCAGAGCCGCGAGGCTCCGGTTGCGGAAGCGCTGGCGACCCTGTACGCGTTCGAGGCGCAGGTGCCCGCGATCGCGTGGCAGAACATCAAAGGGCTGAGCGAGCACTACGGCCTCCGGCCCGAGCAGTTCGAATTCTTCACCGTGCACCTCGTGGCGGACGTCGGGCACGCCGGCGCCGAGCTCGAAGCGATGTCCGAGGCCTGCACGGACGAGGACGCCGTCGTCGCTGCGGCCGATGAGGCGTGCACGCTCCTCTGGCGCTTCCTCGACGGGTGCTACCGGGAGGGGGCAGCGAGCGATGGAGTTTGAGTACCAGAACTCGGACGTCTGGGCGACGCTCGTGCGCTTGGCGACCTCCGTCGGGCGGCTGAAAGTGGTCTCCAACCTGCGCGCCGCCGCCGACGCCCAGCAACGGGCGTTCGAGGAGGCAGGGCGCGCCTGCGGCCTCTTCGCGGAGACGAGCCTCCGGGAGGGAAGCGGCCACCTCGCTGGGCTTCGGGAGACGCGCGCGGCGGTGGCCCGGTGTCGCGCCTGGCTGCAGGTGCTGGCCTCCGTGACGAACGAGCCGGAGTCAGCGTTCTCGGAGGAGCTCGGCCTCACCGACCACGCGGCGCGGCAGCTCGCGGCGATGATCCGCCTCGCCGAGCGCGGTGCAGCGCGCCCAGACGCGCGGGCGTCGAACCGAGGTTCGCGCGGAGGGAGAGCGTGAGCGAACGGAAGCGGATCCTCACCGGGGTTCGTCCCACGGGCCCGCTCCACCTCGGCCACTACGCGGGCGCGCTTGAGAACTGGATTCGGCTGCAGGACGAGTACGACTGCTACTTCCTCATCGCGGATTACCAGGTCTCGGACTATGCGCACGACATCCCCTGGGTTCGCCAGGCCGTCTGGGAGGTGGCGCTCGACTGGCTCGCCGTGGGGCTCGACCCGGAGAAGAGCAGCTTCGTCATCGAGAGCCTCATCCCTGAGCACGCCGAGCTTACGGTCTGGCTCAGCTGGTTCCTCCCGCTCGGGATGCTGCAGCGGAACCCGACGCTGAAGGCCGAAATGCAGGACTTCGGCAAGCGCTCGGTGCCCGTCGCCTTCTTCAACTACCCCGTGATGCAGGTGGCGAACATCCTCATGCCCCGCGCCCACCTCGTCCCGGTCGGGGAGGACCAGCTCCCCCACATCGAGCTCACGCGCGAGGTTGCCCGCCGGTTCAACCGCGACTTCCGGCCGGTATTCCCCGAGCCCGAGGCCCTGGTGGGGCGGGTGCCACGGCTCGTCGGCATCGACGGTCAGGCGAAGATGAGCAAGTCGCGGAACAACGCCATCTTCCTCAAGGATGACGAGGAGACCGTCCGCCGGAAGATCCGCTCCATGTACGGCGGTCCGCCGCGAGCGGCGAACGAGCCCGGCGACCCCGACGAGAACCCGATCATCCTCTACCACCGCGCCTTCAACCCGAACCAGGACGAAGTTCGCGAGCTGGAGGAGCGGTACCGGACGACCGGGGTGAGTAACCTGGAGCTGAAGGAGCGGCTCACGGAGGTCCTCGTCGAGTTCCTGCGGCCGATCTGGGAGCGACGCCACTACTACGAGGCGCGCATGCACCTCGTCCGCGATGCCCTCGCCGCAGGAACGGAGCGGGCGCGCACCCTCGCCCGCGAGACGATGCGGATGGTCCGCGATGCGCTCGACCTGAACTACCTGAGCAAGTACTGATGCTGCGACCGAGCTTGGATGAGGTACGCGCACTCGCCGAGGCCCGGGCCGGAAATCTCGTCCCGGTGTACCGGGAGATCACGGCCGACCTCGACACGCCGGTGTCCGCGTACCTGAAGGTTCGCGAGGGCCCCTACTCCTTCCTGCTGGAGTCGGTCGAAGGCGGCGAGCGCCTCGCCCGCTACTCCTTCATCGGGACCAACCCGTACCGCGTCCTCCGCACGGGGCCGGGATACGAGTACGGGGGCGACCCCCTCGTACCGGTGGAGCAGGAGCTGTCCCAGTTCCGGCTCGTCCGCATCCCTGGCCTCCCGCTCCTCACGGGTGGCGCCGTGGGTTATGTCGGTTACGATGCGGTCCGCCACTTCGAGCCGCGCGTCGAGCGGCCGCTCGCCGATCCTCTGGGGCTGCCGGAGGCCACCTTCCTCTTCTGCGATTCGCTGATCGTCTTCGACCACATCCATCACACGATGAAAGTGGTCACGCACTGCCGGCTCGACGGGGACGTCGACTCCGCCTACCGGCAGGCGGCCTTCCGCATCGAGGACCTCGTCCGGCGGCTCACGACCCGCTCCGTGCCCCTTCCCGTCGAGGACATCGCTGACGTCGTCCGCACGAACGGGGAGGCGGTGTCGAACGTCGGCAAAGAGGGATACCAGCAGATGGTGGAGCGCATCCGCGAGTACATCATCGCGGGCGACGTGATCCAGGTCGTGCCCTCACAGCGGATCGCCCGGCGCACGGCCGTGCATCCCTTCAACATCTACCGGCAGCTGCGCGCCCTCAACCCGTCGCCGTACATGTTCTACCTCGACCTGGGGGACTTCCAGATCGTCGGGGCGAGCCCCGAGCTGCTCGTCCGCGTGGAGGAGGGGGTGGTGACCACGCATCCCATCGCGGGCACGCGCCCGCGCGGGAAGACCCCGGAAGAGGACGAGCGGCTCGAACGGGAGCTGCTCGCGAGCGAGAAGGAGCGGGCCGAGCACATCATGCTCGTCGACCTTGGCCGCAACGACGTGGGCAGGGTGGCCGTCCCCGGGAGCGTCAGGGTCGACTCCCTCATGCACATCGAACGGTACTCGCACGTCATGCACATCGTCTCGCACGTCTCCGGGCGGCTGCGCCCGGACAAGACGATGTTCGACGCCTTCCGGGCAATCTTCCCGGCAGGCACGGTGAGCGGCGCCCCCAAGATTCGGGCCATGGAGATCATCGCCGAGCTCGAGGGGGAGCGGCGGTACGTGTACGCGGGGGCGGTCGGATACGCCAGCTTCGCCGGAAGCCTCGACACCTGCATCGCCATCCGCACGATGGTCGTGAAGGACGGCGTCGCGTACCTCCAGGCCGGCGGCGGCATCGTCTACGATTCCGACCCGGAGGAGGAGTACAACGAGAGCATGGCAAAGCTGCGGGCGCTCATGCGGGCCATCGACCGGGCGGAGCTGGCAGCGGCGGAAACTCCGGTAGGCAGTCTGGGGTACGACTGATGCGGGATGACCGCCCCGAACGCGTCTACGGCATCCTCGTCCGCGAGGGGAGAGCGTTCCTGACGGAGCATGCGCGCGGGCTCGGCCTTCCGGGCGGCGAGTTCCGCCCCCGCGCCCAGGACCGGAAGATCGAGCTCCAGGCACACCTCCTCGACCAGCTCGGGATCGTCGCCCGCCGCATATGGGCCCAGGGAGCGTTCGATTACCAGCACCCGGAGGACGACCGCCCCTACTTCTCCGGCTTCTACACGGTCTGGGAGTGGGACGGGGACGTGCCCGCGAACCGGGGCCGCTGGGTGAGCGCAGCCGAGCTCGAAGACCTGCCGCTTCCCACGTCCCTCCGTATCCTTCTCCTCAGCGTGCTCTCCACACAGGTGCTGCGAACGACATGACGCAGGAGATTCGACTCGGCGCAATCCTCCAGCGAGACGCCCGCCTCTGGCTCGTCCGCCCTGCGGGCGCTCACGCCTGGGAGCTGCCCGGCGGCGTGTTCGGTCCAGAGCATGACGACGTCGACGAGGCGATGGCAGACCAGCTGCGGCGGTTCGGCGTCGAAGTCACCGACCCGGCATCCGCGTTCGTGGAAACCGTGCGCTTCGCGCTCCCGGGCGGCCTCCGCGTCATCTACAACCTGTACGCTCCCCTGCAGTGGAGCGGCGACCCGAAGCCCCCGGACAGCGGGGAGGGGTGTTGGGTCCGCCTGCCCGAGCTGGAACGGGTCGCGATGGAGCCCGCCGTGCAGGAGGCCGTTCTCCACTACTTCGGCCTGCGTGAGCGGCAGGACGACTCGGCGGAGATCGCCAAGGCGTTCCAGGCCTTCCTCGCCGGGACGGATGAGGGCGAAGCTGAGCGGGTCTCGCCAGATCCCAACCGGCGCGAGGCGGCGCTGGCGGCGGCGGGCCTGCTCATGGGCGGCGACCCGGCGGCGGCCTATCGCCTCCTGAAGCGGGACTATCGCGAGCTCGCCGAGGACATCGTCGATTTCGCCTTCGGCAGCATCTGGACTCACCCCGGCCTCGACCGAAAGACCCGCAGCCTCCTCGTGGTCGCCATCCTCGCCACCGAGGGACGCCCTACAGCGCTTCGGGCCCACATCCGCGGGGCGCTCAACCACGGCGCGACGCGGGAGGAGCTCGTGGAGACGCTGCGGACGGTGGCGGCCTACGCGGGGTTCCCGGCCGCGCTCGAAGCCTGGCCCGTGATGGAGGAGGTCCTCGCCGAGCGGGAGCGACGGCAGCAGCGTCGGAAGGGGCAACGACCGTGATGACGCGCGTGTTCGAGAAGCGGCTCACGCACGTCGGGGTGCGCTTCTACCGGGTCGGGAGCGTGGACCTCGCGCTCATCCCGCTGCTCGACGAGGCGGCGACCTTCGCGCGGGGCGCCGGCGACGGCTACTTCCTCGTCACCATCCTCGGCGAGCCCGGCACCGCCTACCCGCTCAACCTGCGGTCGGCGAGCGCCTTCGACCCCGGATACCTCGCAGCGAAGTTCCGCCTGGACCGCCGAGGGTACGGGGTAACGCCCGAAGAGCTGGCAGAGACGCTGCGGGCGATCCGGGAGGACATCGCGCGAGAGGAGCGGCTCGACCGATGACCACGGTGCTCATCGACAACTACGACAGCTTCACCTACAACCTGTACCAGTACCTCTGCGAGCTCGGCGCCGACGTCCTCGTCTTCCGGAACGACCAGATCACGCTTGCGGAGCTCCGCGCCCTCCGCCCGGACCACATCGTCATCTCGCCCGGGCCGGGCGGGCCGAAGGATGCCGGCATCTCGATCGACGTGATCCGCGAGTTTGCAGGCGAGGTTCCGATCCTCGGCGTTTGCCTCGGCCACCAGTGCATCTACGAGGCCTTCGGCGGGACCGTGGCGAACGCCGGGGAGATCAAGCATGGGAAGACCTCGCTCATCTATCACGACGGGAAAGGGGTCTTCGAGGGCATTCCGAACGGCTTCCGCGCCGTGCGCTACCACAGTCTCGCGGGGACACCCGAATCCCAGCCGCGCGAGCTCGAGGTGACCGCGCACTCCGAATCGGGCGTCATCATGGGCGTGCGGCACCGGACGTACCGAATCGAGGGAGTGCAGTTCCACCCCGAGTCCATAGCCACGGAGTACGGCAAGGAGTGCCTGCAGAACTTCCTACGCATGGAGGGCGGCCGGTGGTGATGCAGGAAGCGATCCGGAGCCTGGTCGAGCAAGGCTCCCTCCACCCCGAGCAAGCGGCAGCGGCGATGGAGGCCATGATGCGCGGCGAGGCCACCCTCGCACAGGTCGGCGCCTTCCTCACCGCGCTTCGCATCCGTGGCGAATCGCCCGCCATCGTGGCCGAGCTGGCACGCGTGATGCAGGCCCACGCGGAGCCGATCCCCGTGGAAAACGTCGTGGACGTCGTGGGCACAGGCGGCGACGGGGTCGACGTCTTCAACGTCTCCACGGCAGCGGCGGTGGTGCTCGCCGCCGCAGGCGCCCGGGTGGCGAAGCACGGGAACCGCGCGATGTCGTCCCAGTGCGGCTCCGCCGACGTGCTCGAGGCGCTCGGGGCCCGCATCGACCTGGGCGCGGAAGCCGTAGCGAGGCTCGTCGAGGAGTGCAACTTCGCGTTCGTCTTCGCGCAGCGCTTCCACCCGGCGACGCGGCACGTCGCCGGCCCGCGGCGGGAGCTCGGCATCCGCACCGTGTTCAACATCCTCGGGCCGCTGACGAACCCCGCGCGCCCGGTCGCCCAGCTCACTGGCGTGGCCACCGAACCGCTGGCGCGGCTCGTGGCGGGGGCATTCGCCCTCCGGCGTCCTCGCCGCGTCGTCGTCGTGCACTCGGCCGACGGCCTCGACGAGGTGAGCCCTGCCGCGCCCACCCACGCCTGGATCGTCGAAGGTACGACCGTGAGCGAGCGGACGCTTTCGCCCGAGGACTTCGCGCTCCCGCCTCATCCCCTCGAGGCCGTTCGCGGCGGGACCGCCGCGGAGAACGCGGAGGCGATGAGCCGGGTACTGGCGGGGGCTCCGGGCCCGCTGACGGACTTCGTGCTGATGAATGCGGCAACGGCAGCCTTCGCGGCGGGGCTCGTGGAGGACGTCCGCGAGGGGGTCGACCTCGCGCGCTCCGCGCTCGCTTTCGGGCGCGCCCGCGAGGTGCTGGAGACGTACGTGCGCCGCTCGCAGGAGCTCGCCGATGGCTGAGGCTTCGATCCTCGACCGGATCGTGGCGCGGCGGCGGGAGGATGTGGCCGCGGCGAAGGCGGAGCGTCCGCTCGCGGCACTGCTGCAGGCGGCGGAGCAGGCGCCCGAGCCGATGGACGTCCTTGCCCGCCTGCGGTCGGAACCCGGGGTCGCCGTCATGGCGGAAATCAAGCGCGCTTCGCCGAGCCGGGGGGCGATCGCCCCGAACGCGAACGCGTACGAGCAGGCGCGCCGGTACGCGGCCGCGGGGGCAGCGGTGATCTCCGTCCTCACCGAACCGACCTGGTTTCTCGGCAGCCTCGACGACCTCCGGGAAGCGCGGCGGGCGGCGGAGTGCGAGGAACCGCGACCGGCGCTGCTAAGGAAGGACTTCGTCATCGATCCGTACCAGGTGGCTGAGGCGCGTGCGGCCGGTGCCGACACCGTGCTCCTCATCGTCGCCTGCCTCACCGATGCTGACCTGCGGCTGCTCATCTCCGCAGCGCGCGATCTCGGGATGGAGCCCCTCGTCGAGGTGAACTCCGAGGGGGAGATGCAGCGCGCGGCAGCCGCCGGCGCCCGCTTCATCGGGATCAACAACCGCGACTTGCGCACGTTCACCGTGGACCTCGAGACGACCGCCCGCGTCGCACGCGCTGCCCCTGCGGAGGCGTTCCTCGCCGCCCTCAGCGGCGTCCGCGACGCGCGGGACGTAGCACGCTTCGTGCGGGCGGGCGCCCGCGCGGTCCTCGTGGGGGAAGCGCTCATGGAGTCGACCGACCCGGCCGCGCTCATCCGCGAACTTCGGTCGGTGCCGGTCCCATGACCAGCACGCGGGTGAAGATCTGCGGGGTTCGCTCGCCCGAGGAAGCCCTCGCGGCCGCCCGGGCCGGTGCCGACTTCGTCGGTATCGTCCTCGCGCCCTCGCCGCGCCGCGTCAGCCCGGAGACCTGCCACGCGATCCTGGAGGCCGTGTGGGAGCACCGCGGCCGGGAAGGCCCCGTGACGATCCCGGGCCCCGAACGGGGCGAGGTGCGCGGCCCCGGCTGGTACTTCGCCTGGCAGGAAGCGCTCGAGGACACGCTGGTGCGTGTGCGGCCGCTGGTCGTGGGCGTCTTCGCCGACCAGCCCCTGGAGGAAGTGAACGACATCGCCGACGCGGCCGGCCTCGACCTCGTCCAGCTCTCAGGAGGCGCCGCGGAGGACGCTTACGTCGCTTCCTGCGTACGTCCTGCCATTCGCGCGCTCCACGTGGGGGCGACGACGGACCCCGAGGAGATCTGGGAGCGGGCGCAGGAACTGCGGGCGGCGCTGCTGCTGCTCGACACCGCAGACGCTGTCCGCCGGGGCGGCACCGGGACGACCTTCCCGTGGGAACGCGCGGTCCCGGTCGCGGAGCGCCTGCCGGTGATGCTCGCCGGCGGCCTCAACGCGGGCAACGTCCGCGCGGCCATCGAGTCCGTCCGTCCCTGGGGGGTGGACGTCTCCAGCGGCGTAGAGCGAGAGGGCCGCAAGGACCCGGAGGAGATCGCTCGCTTCCTCGCCACCGCGAAAGGAGGAACGGGATGAGCCACACCCCACTGCCGGCGCGCTTCGGCGAGTTCGGGGGGCGGTACGTGCCGGAGACGCTCGTCGAGGCGCATGAGGAGCTCGAACGCGCGTACCTCGAAGCGCGTGACGACCCGGAGTTCCAGCGTGAGCTGGACGAGCTCTTGCGCACCTACGTGGGGCGGCCAACGCCGCTCTACTTCGCAAAGCGGCTCAGCGAGGAGTGCGGCGGTGCGCGTATCTGGCTGAAGCGCGAGGACCTCGCCCATACGGGCGCGCACAAGATCAACAACGCCCTCGGGCAAGCGCTCCTCGCCAAGCGGCTCGGGAAGACGCGCATCATCGCCGAGACCGGGGCCGGGCAGCACGGCGTGGCGACGGCCACCGCCTGCGCCATGCTCGGCCTCGAGTGCGTCGTCTACATGGGCAGCGAGGACATGCGCCGGCAGTCGCTCAACGTCTTTCGCATGAAGATGCTCGGAGCGACCGTCGTGCCGGTCGAGTCCGGATCGCGGACCCTGAAGGACGCCATCAACGAGGCGATGCGGGATTGGGTGACGAACGTTCGCACGACCCACTACATCGTGGGCTCGGCCATCGGCCCCCATCCTTTCCCCACCATCGTGCGTGACTTCCAATCCGTCATCGGGCGGGAGGCCCGCCGGCAGATGCTCGAGGAGGCGGGGAAGCTCCCCGACGTGGCCATCGCCTGCGTGGGCGGCGGCAGCAACGCCATCGGCCTCTTCCACCCCTTCCTGGATGACCCCGTGCGGCTCGTGGGCGTAGAAGCGGGCGGCCGCTCGCTCGCGCCGGGCGAGCACGCGGCGACGCTGGTCGCGGGCCGTCCCGGCGTGCTGCACGGCACGAAGACGTACCTGCTGCAGGACGAGTGGGGACAGATCCTCTCCACGCACAGCATCTCGGCGGGCCTCGACTACCCCGGGGTGGGGCCGGAACACTCCTGGCTGAAGCGGTCCGAGCGCGCGGAGTACGTGGCTGTCGACGACCGCCAGGCGCTCGAGGGGTTCCTGGCACTCACGCGCGCCGAGGGGATCATCCCCGCCTTGGAGCCAGCCCACGCCGTGTACTACGCGATCCAGCTCGCCCGCAGCATGCCCTCGGACCAGGACATCCTCATCGGGCTGAGCGGACGGGGCGACAAGGACATGCACACGGTCGCCGAGGCCCTCGGCGTCACCCTCGGGGCGTGAGCGGCGGGAGCACCCGCAGCGCGCCATCCATCCGCCGCGCCATGGCCGCCGTGACGGCCGCGCTCCTCCTGCACATCGCAGCGGCGGCCATGCTCGGCCCCGTCGCCGAGCGGCTCGGCTACGCTCCCCAGATTCGAGACGCGGGGGACCTGTTCGCGAAGGCCGGCGAGGTCGCGCGGTACGCAGATGCCCTGATGGCGGCGCTGCAAAGCGACGAGCCGCGACCGGAGCCGCCCAGCCTTCTCGGCGATCCAGGGGCAGCTGCAGTTGCGTACGCGCTCGGTGCGGGCGTGGACCTGGGCTGGGCGGCCATCGCGGTCGCGGCCGCCGGCGGCCTCACCGCGGCGCGGGCATCGCTCGGGCTGCGCCCGGTGCCTCCGGGGGAGCTCTGGCTCGGCGGAGCCCTCGCGTTCGGGGCGTGGGCCATCGTCGTCGGCTGGCAGGCCGCCGTGCAGCTCGCGGGGTTCCCGGGCCTCGCTGCCGTCGATCGCGTGCCTGAGCCGATCCTGCGCAGCAGCGCTCCCTTCGCCCTCTTCGGTGTCTCGGCGCTGGTCACCGCACCGCTCGGCGAGGAGCTGCTCTTCCGCGGCGTCGTCTTCCGCTCCCTCCGCCGCTGGGGGTGGTGGTCCGCTGCCTTCGCCGCCGCCCTCCTGTTTGCGCTCCTCCACGGACGCGTGGCGACCCTCGTGCCGTTCACCCTCGTCGGTGTGCTGTTCGCCTGGGGCGTGGAGCGCACGGGAAGAGTCACCGACGCCTGGCTGGCGCACGCTCTCTTCAACGGCATCTCCTTCCTCGTGGTAGTGCGAAGCGTATGAGGAGGCGGGCGGACTGGGCCGTCGATTGGGGGTGGCAGCGGGCATTGCTCGCGCTGCTGGTCAGCGTCGCGGCGTACGTGCTCATCTCGCTGGCGGGCCTCCTCGCCATCGCGCTCTCCGGGCACGGGACCCGCGTGACGGATGCGGGCGACATCGTGGAGAAGATGGGAGCCGTCGCCCGCTACGCCGACCAGCTGCTGGCGGCGGTGAGCGAGGGAGAGCCGCGCCCGCAGCCGCCCGAGCTGCTCGCCAGCCAGGTCGCGCTCCAGATCGGGTTCCTCTCCACGCTCGTCTACCACGCCGCGATTGCGATCCTGGGCATGACCCTCGTGACGTCCCCCGGGCGGCTCTGGCGGGAGGTCGTGCTCGCACGTCTCTCCTGGCGGGGGCTCGGCCGAGCTTTGCTCGGAGCCGCGGCCGGCTACGGCGTCGTTCTCGGGTACGCCGCCGTCGTCGCGACCCTGGGCTGGGAGCCGCTCATCCCCGAGAGCACCGTGCCCGTTGAGACGACCCGCGAGCCTCTTACGCTCGCCCTCACCGGGCTCGTTGCCGTGGGAACGGCCCCGATTGCGGAGGAGCTGCTCTTCCGCGGATACCTCTTCGGGGGACTCGCGAACCGGTTCGGCTTCCTCCCGGCGGCCCTGGCGAGCTCCGCGCTCTTCGCCGCGAATCACTTCGATCTCGGAAGCCTCATTCCCTTTACCATCGTCGGGGTGATTCTGTGCGCCCTCTTCTGGCGCTCAGGCTCGCTCTGGGAGAGCATGGCGATGCACATGATCTTCAACGGAACCAGCTACCTCCTCTTGCTCGGGATGGCGGCGTGACCGGCACCGAGCGCATCCGGCAGGCATTCGAGAGGGCGAAGGAGGAGCGGCGGCCCGCGTTCGTGGCCTACGTTACGGCCGGTTATCCGAGGCCGGCCGACACGCCGTCCATCCTGCGAGCGCTTGCCGAAGGCGGGGCCGACATCATCGAGCTCGGCGTGCCGTTCTCCGACCCGCTGGCCGACGGCGCAACCATCCAGCACGCGAACGAGGTGGCCCTTCGCCACGGCGTCACCATCGAGGACTGCTTCCGGATCGTGGAACGCCTCCGCGGGGAAGGATTCGAGACCCCGATCCTGCTCATGGGCTACTACAACCCCATCTTGGCTTTCGGGGAGGCCCGTACCGCGAGGCGGGCCGCGGAGGCAGGCGTGGACGGGTTCATCGTCGTCGACCTCCCTCCCGAGGAGGCAGGAAGTTTCCTCCACGAGTGCCGGCAAGCCGGCCGAAGCTTCGTCCCGCTCGTCGCCCCCACCACGAGCGACGCGCGCATCCCGCGCATCGCGGAGGTAGCCGACAGCTTCCTCTACTGCGTGTCGGTGACCGGCACCACGGGCGCCCGCCAAGAGCTGCCTCCCGAGCTCGCGTCGTTCGTGGGTCGAGTGCGTTCGAAGACCGACCTTCCCCTCGCCGTCGGCTTCGGCATCTCGCGGCGGGAGCATGTGCTGGCGGTGAAGCGGCTCGCGGACGGGGTCGTGGTCGGCTCTGCTATAATCGCGGCCATCGACGCCGCACCCGATGGAGGCGCGGCCGCCCAGGTTCGCAGGTATGTGGAGGAGCTCACCGGCCGGAAGGGGCACGAGGTCAGCGGCCCGTAGCGGAGCCGGAGCGCGCCCGAATGGCGAGCTCGCCCGCACGGGCCGGGCGTACACGTGCCCCGCGGCCGGGGAGTTCACGCGGCCGCAGCCCTGATGCACACCGAACCCCGTAAGAATCTCGGAGGAGGATGACACCGGAGATGCCGGTGCGTGGCATCCGCGGGGCGACGACCGTCCCGCAGAACACTCGCGAGGCGATCGTCGAAGCTGCACGTGAGCTCTTGCAGCTCATGGTGGAGGCGAACGACGTCCATCCGGAGGACATCGCCTCGGCGTGGTTTACGACCACGACGGACCTGAACGCCGAGTTCCCGGCCGTGGCCGCGCGCGAGATGGGCTGGACGTACGTTCCGCTCATGTGCTCGCACGAGATGGACGTGCCGGGCAGCCTTCGCATGTGCCTCCGCATCCTCCTCCACGTAAACACCGACAAGCGCCAGGATGAGATCCGGCACATCTACTTGCGGGGTGCCCGCGTCCTCCGGCCGGACCTGGACGCGGCCCCGCTCATCTCGAATCCCGGGAAGGTGAGGAGTGACCAGAGATGATCATCGTTCTCAGTCCGGAGGCAACGCCTGAGGACATCGAGTTCATCATCGCCCGCATCGAAGCCACCGGCCGACAGGCCCACCTCTCCGAGGGCACCGAGCGCCGCATCATCGGCGTCATCGGCCCTGATGCTCCCGAGCTGCAGGACATGTTCGAGACCCTGCCGCACGTCGAGTCCGTGCACCGGGTCACGAAGCCGTACAAGCTCGTCAGCCGGGAGTTCAAGCCGAACCGGACGGTGATCGAACTGCCGAACGGGGTGCGCATCGGCGGGCCGGAGCTCGCCATCATGGCCGGCCCCTGCAGCGTCGAGAGCGAGGAGCAGCTCATGGCAACGGCGCGGGCCGTGAAGGCAGCCGGGGCGAACATCCTGCGGGGCGGCGCCTTCAAGCCGCGCAGCTCCCCGTACTCCTTCCGCGGCCTCGGTGTGGAAGGCCTGAAGCTGCTCGCGCAGGCCCGCAAGGAGACCGGGCTCCCGGTCATCACCGAAGTGATGACGGTGCGGGACGTGGACCTCGTCGCCGAGTACGCCGACATCCTCCAGATCGGTGCCCGGAACATGCAGAACTTCATGCTGTTGGACGAAGTCGGCCGCGTCGGGAAGCCGGTGATGCTGAAGCGGGCGCTGAGCGGCCTCATCGAGGAGTGGCTCCTGGCCGCGGAGTACATCCTCAGCAAGGGGAACTCGCAGGTCATCCTCTGCGAGCGCGGCATCCGGACGTTCGAAACCTCTTATCGAAACACGTTCGACGTCAACGCCATCCCGCTCGTGAAGGAGCTCAGCCACCTGCCCATCATCGCGGATCCGAGCCACGGCACCGGCAAATGGGCGCTCGTGAAGCCCGTGGCGATGGCCGCGATCGCCGCCGGCGCCGACGGCCTCATGGTGGAGGTGCACCCGAACCCGGAGCAGGCGCTGAGCGACGGCGCCCAGTCGTTGACATTCGAGCGCTTCGCAGAGATGATGCGTGCCGTCGCACCGATCGCCGCTGCGGTCGAGAGGCCGCTTCCAGCGATGGAGGCGCCTGCGGCGCGATGAGGTGCGGCGTGGCCTTCGGGCCGTGACGGCGAGCGCCTCCGGGCGGGGGGAGAGCGGCTCGCGGAGGGGTATGCCGGAGATACGCCTGCCCGTCTTCGAGGGCCCGCTCGACCTGCTGCTCACGCTCATCGAGCGGCGTGACCTGGACATCACCGCCGTATCACTCGTGGCGGTCGCCGACCAGTACCTGGCAGCCATCCATCAGGACGGAAGCGTCGACGCCGACGCGCTCGCGGAGTTCGTCGCCATCGGAGCGAAGCTGCTCTACCTGAAGTCGCTCGCCCTCCTGCCGCGCCCTCCCGCCGAGGGCGGGCAGGAGCGGCTGGAGGAGGACCAGGTGGGGCAGGAGCTCGTCGAGCTCCTCCGCGAGTACCAGCGGTACCGGAAGGTAGCCGACGCGCTCGCCAGGCGACACGCAAGCGGAATGCGACTGTACAGCCGGCAATCGCCGCCGCCGGTGCTGCCGCCGGGACCGGGCCTGGCGGGGGTCACGCTCGAGCGGCTGCGGGAGATCATGCTCGACGTCCTCGCGCGGCGGCCCGTGCAGGCACCGCGCGCCGTCGTGCGCCGGGAGCCGATCACGCTGGAGGCGAAGATCGCTGCCATCCTCGCCACGCTCCGCGAGCGCGGTCGCTGCTCCTTCCGGGCGCTCGTGGAGGCGAGCCGGACGAAGCTCGAGGTCATCGTCGCCTTCTTTGCCGTGCTCGAGCTGCTCAAACGCGGCGAGTGCGACGTGCGGCAAGACGCGCCGTGGGGCGAGATCGAGCTCGTCGCCGTCGCACCGGCGGGGGTCCCCTAAGATTCACCGCAGCCCAGGGCGCTTGTTACGCTGGCCCCGTAAGGTCCACGACGATGGCGATTCCCACGCTCACGCGCTTGCAGCTGCAATCGGTGGCCTCGCCCCGGCCAACGGCAATCACGCTCGGCGTCTTCGACGGCGTGCACCGCGGGCACCAGGCGCTGGTGGCCCGCCTGGCCGAGGAAGCGGCCGCGCGAGGGCTCATCCCGGGCGTGGTGACGCTCCACCCGCATCCGATCACCGTCCTGCGCCCGGACGTGGCGCCGAGCTACCTCACCAGCCTGGAACAGCGCATCGAACTGCTGGAGTCTGCGGGTGCCGCCTGGGTGCTCCCGCTCACCTTCACGTCCGACCTCGCCGAGGTGGAAGCGGAGGAGCTCGCGCGCGCCTTCGTGGAGATCCTCCGCATGCGGTTGCTCGTCCTCGGGCCCGATGCCGCCTTCGGGCGAGGAGCGCCGCGGGACACGCCGGAGCGGATGCGTCGCCTCGGCAGCGAGCTCGGCTTCGAGGTGATCCAGGTCGAGCCGGTGTTCCTCAACGGTGAGCGATGCAGCTCGACGGCCGTGCGAGAGGCGCTGGCGCGAGGGGACGTCGCCCGTGTCGCGAAGCTGCTCGGGCGGCCGTACCGGCTCGCGGGGCCGGTGGTCCGAGGCGACGAGCGCGGGCGCACGCTCGGCTTCCCGACGGCGAACATCTCCGTCGCGGCGGACCGGGCGCTGCCCGCCCTCGGCGTCTACGCGACCTGGGTCCACGTCGACGGGCGGCGGCTGCGGGGCGCGACGAACATCGGCCAGCGGCCGACCTTCGCCCTCGGTCACGTCTCCATCGAGACCCACATCCTCGACTTCGAAGGGGACCTCTACGGTCGGCACCTTGCCATCGACATCGTCGAGCGCATCCGCGACGAGCGGCCGTTCCGCTCGGTGGAGGAGCTCTGCGCCCAGATCGCGCGCGACGTGGAGCGCGTACGGGAGGTGCTCCGGTGAGCCGGAAAATGGCGCCGGTGGAGGAGCAGCTCTTCGTCCTCATGAGCGGCGTCGACTACGGCGACGAGCAGCTGCGGCGGGTGTTCGAGCAGGAGCTTCGCGAACGGCTCGAGGAGGATCGCCCCCTGCGCGTCTACCTGGGAGTCGACCCGACGGGCTCGTCGCTCACCCTCGGGCACACGGTGCCGCTGCGGAAGCTGCGGCAGTTCCAGGAGTTCGGCCACCACACGATCTTCCTCATCGGCGACTACACCGCCCTCATCGGCGATCCGAGCGACAAGAACAAGCTTCGGCCGATGCTGACCCCGGAGGAGGTGCGGCGCAACGAAGCGACGTACTTCGATCAGGTCGCGCGCTTCCTCGACCCCACGCGGACCGAGATCCGCCACAACTCCGAGTGGCTCGCCGAGCTCAGGCTGTACGACCTCATCCAGCTCACCTCCAAGTTCACCGTCGCTGAAATGCTGCGCCGCGACACCTTCCGGAAGCGGTTCGAAGAGGGGGACGCCATCTACCTGCACGAGTTCCTCTACGCGCTCATGCAGGGATACGACGCGTACGCGCTCGCCTGCGACGTCCAGATCGGCGGCACCGAACAGCTCTTCAACCTCATGGCAGGCCGGAAGATCCAGGAGGCGGCGGGGCAGCGTCCCCACGTTCCCATCACCCTGCCCATCCTCGTGGGCACGGACGGGAAGACGAAGATGTCCAAGTCCGCGGGGAACTACATCGCCCTCGACGATCCCCCAGAAGAGCAGTACGGGAAGGTGATGTCCCTTCCGGACGAGGTGCTGCCCGACTACTTCATCCTCGCCACGAACCTCGATCGGGCGCTCGTCATGGAGATCGTGGAGGGGCTCCGCAACGGCACCCGCAACCCGATGGAGGAGAAGAAACGGCTCGCGCGCACCATCGTGAGCGAGTGCTGGGGACCGGAAGCGGCGGAACGTGCCGAGCGGCACTTCGAGCGGACCATCCAGCGGAAGGAGGCCCCCGAGGAGATGCCCGTGGCGCACGTCACGGGGGAGGAGCTGCTGCTCGACGTCATCGTGCGGGAAGGCCTGGCCTCCTCGAAACGAGAGGCTCGGCGCCTCTTCCAGCAGGGAGCGGTGAACCTGAACGGTGAGACGGTCGACGCCGAAGCCCGTGCGATCCCCGAGAGCGTCGTCCAGGTGGGAAAGCGTCGCTGGCTGCGGCTGGTGCGAACGCCTTCGGAGTAAGCGGCTGCTCGTTGCCGGAGCGCGTTTTCTCACGTATGCTCCGCGCGGACTTACCGAACGGGAGGTACACGATGTCCGACCTGTTGGAGACGGCCAAGCGGCACGCGCAGGACGTGATCGCCGGCAACATGGCAGCGCTCATGGGCGACTTCACGCCATCGGGGCTGACGAAGGCGATGGCCCTTGCCGCGAGCCCGATCCAGGCGCAATCCTTCGAGGTGAAGGAGCTCGGCAACGACGAGCTCGAGATCACGTACACGGGCCCAAGCGGCAGCCGCACCATCTGGAGCAAGTGGGTGAAGAACGGCGACCGCTGGCAGATCGACGACCTCGCCGAGCGGAGCTGATGACGGACTCGGGAGCGCGGGAAGCAGCGGAGCGGCTCGCAGCGAACGTAGCCGCAGGGAACCTCGCCCTGGTGCTCGCCGACATCGCACCGGAGGCGCTCGCGAAGGCGATGCAGGCGAACCCGGCCGCCGGCGGCGGACTCCCCGCGCTCCCTGCCATCCGCCAATGGCGCGTCGAGGAGCTTCCCACGTCCGCCTCCGGGCCGGTCTTCCGCCTCAGCTTCGAGAGTGAGCTCGGGGACGCGGTGATCGACACGACCTGGGGCCAGGTGACCGGCCAGTGGAAGGTGGTGGACTTCGCCGTGGTCGAGCTCCGTCGACGGGAACCCCCTGCCGAACCAGCCTCGGGGAGTTGACGGCCCTCGTACCATAAAGGCAACGCGTACGAGGAGGCGCGCCATGCGTCGTGCCGCCATCTTCGCTGCCCTCGCCGGGCCGTTCCTCACGGCGGTCTTGCCGTTCGTGGCGTACGCCCTCGTCGGACGGAACGAGCAGCCCGCGACGCTCCTCGTCCTCGTAGAGGACGCCTCGAGCTCCGCCCAAGCGAGCGCGGCGATGGTGCCCCAGCCACGGCCAGATCCTGCCGATTCCCTCGGAGTGGAGTGCGCCGGTCGCTTCTAGCCCGCTGCATGGATCGATGCAGGTAATCGATACCGCCACCCGAAGTGCGTTCGCCCTCTTCCCCTTGAGCGGTCGCGTGGGCCACCATGGGGCCGGGCACCGCCACGCGCTCGACATGCGCGAATCTTCACGAAATCGAAGCGGTGTAGCAGTGGACGTCTCTCGGGACCTGCGCCTAGAATGTCGCCGCCCTGAACCCGTATCGCTCCGGATCGAGGTGATCGACGCATGGAAGATGCCCTCGGCCAGTTTTTGAACTTCCTCGCGGTGGAAAAGAACGCCTCGGAAAACACCATCTCCGCCTACCGCAACGATCTTCGGCAGTTCAGCGCCTACATTTGGGCTTCGGAAAAGGGCAAGGCGGACGCGTGGGGAGAGGTGACCGAAGAGGACATCAAGAACTACATCGCGTACCTGCGGGAGAAGCGGTACAAGGACTCCACCGTCGCGCGAAAAGTGGCGGCCGTGAAGTCGTTCTATTCGTTCCTCGTGGCCGAAGGGTTCGTCGACCATGACCCGACGGAGAACGTGAAGTCCCCCCAGGTCGGAAAGACCCTGCCGCGCGCCCTCACCCCGGAGGAGGTCGATGAGCTCCTCGAGCAGCCCGCGAAACGGAACACGCCCGAGGCCCACCGGGACAAGGCGATGCTCGAGCTCCTCTACGCGACCGGGCTGCGGGTCAGCGAGCTCGTGGCCCTCGACGTGAACGATGTGGACCTGGAGAGCGACCCTGTCACGGTGCGCTCCGTGGGCAAAGGGGACCGCGAGCGGGTCCTCCAGCTGCCCCCGCGCGCGGTGGACGAGCTGCGCCACTACATCTTCCACGTGCGCCCGCGCCTGGTCCGGAACCGGAAGGAGCAAGCGCTGTTCGTCAACCGGCGCGGCGAGCGGCTCACCCGCCAGGGGTTCTGGCTGATCTTGAAGAACTACGCCCGGCAAGCGGGGCTCGACAAGGACATCACCCCCCACACGCTCCGCCACACGTACGCCACGCACATGCTTTCGGGGGGGATGCCGCTCCGGTATGTGCAGGAGGCGCTGGGGCACGCGAGCATCTCGACGACGCAGATCTACACTCACCTGAGCGACCAGCAGAAGCGGCGCCAGTACGACCAGGCCCATCCGCGCGCGTAGGCGGACGGGCGCGCTCGTTGGACGCAGCTACGGAGCCTGCCCTACCATCGACCCGTGCGTTCCTGCGCGAGCCGATGACAAGGCGACATGGACGCTGTGCTCGCGCCGGCCCGAACCTGCGCCTGAGGTGATTCCGATGGCGGTCATGTGGAGCGTGATCTTCTACACCGTCCTGGCGGTGGCCGCGTTCTACTTCATCCTCCTGCAGCCGGTGCTCAAGCAGCAGAAGGCGCGCCGCAAGGCGGTCGAGAGCCTGCGGATCGGGGACGAGGTGCTCACCACGGGCGGCCTCATCGCAGAGGTCGTGGACGTCGTCTCGCTGCCGGACCGCCCCACGGAGCTCATCCTCGAGCTCGCGCCCGGGGTGCGGGTACGCGCGTTGACGGACGCCATCGAGCGGCGCCTCTCCACGCTGGAACCGGCGGACGAGGCGGAGGCCGCCAAGGAGCCCACACCGAACGAGGAGGCCGTGGGCCAGCGTGCGTAGCCGATCGACGCTCCTGATGTTCTTCTTCGTCGTGGCCCTCACGACGTTCGCAATCATCGTCGTCTGGCCGAGCCGCCCCTCTCGCTACCTCCCGGGAGACTTCTGGCCGAAGGGCCAGGGGATTAAGATCGGCGACTTCGAACGGCGCGAGATGCGCCTCGGGCTGGATCTTCGCGGCGGCGCCCGGCTCGTGCTGGAAGCGGACCCGCCCGCCGACTACCAGGGAGACCTGCGCGACGCTCTCGAGGTCGCCCGTGAGGTGATCGAGCGGCGCGTCAACGAGTTCGGCGTGAGCGAGGCGGAGGTTTCACTCGCGAGCGGAAACCGCATCGACGTCCAGGTGCCGGGCATGAGCGTCACCGACGCGGAGCGGCTCATCGGCCGCACGGCGCAGCTCGAGTTCCGCGTCATCGACGACGAGGGGAACGAGGTCCCGGCGACCGGCATCGTCAACGGCCAAGAGCTGGCGATGACGGGACAGTACTTGAAGAACAACACGTACGTGTCGCGCAGCGGCGCCACCTACGCGGTGAACTTCGAGACCACCGACATCGGCGCCGAGCTCATGCGGCAGATCACGACCCGGGCGCTCCAGTACCCGCCCGGCGACCCGCGGCGGCTCCTCCTCGTCTACCTCGACGACGAGCTCATCTCGTCGGCCACGGTCCAGGCCGTCATCTCCGACCGCGGTTCGATCACCGGGCTGCGCAGCTTCTCCGAGGCGAACGAGCTCTCGAAGCAGTTGAACGCGGGCGCGCTTCCCGTTCCGCTCCGCGTGGTCCAGTCCAGCGAGGTAAGCGCCACGCTCGGCGAGGACTCGGTCCTCAAGACGGTGCGAGCGGGCGAGGTCGGCCTCATCGCGGTGATGCTCTTCATGATCCTGTACTACCGCCTGCCCGGCGTGCTCGCTTCCGCCGCGCTCGTGGTGTACACCTCGCTCGTCCTGCTCATCTTCAAGCTCTGGCCGGTGACGCTCACGCTCTCCGGCATCGCCGCCTTCATCCTTTCGGTGGGCATGGCGGTCGACGCGAACATCCTCATCTTCGAACGAATGAAGGAGGAGCTGAGAAGGGGACGTTCGCTCAACTCCGCCATCGACACGGGGTTCCGGCGCGCCTGGCCATCCATCCGTGACTCGAACGTCTCCACGCTCATCACCTGCGTGATCCTGTACTGGTTCGGCGACCAGTTCGGCGCGGCACTCGTCAAGGGCTTCGCCCTCACCCTCGCCATCGGCGTGCTCGTGAGCATGTTCTCCGCCATCACGGTGACGCGTACCTTCCTCAAGATGGTGGTCGGGACGCCGGTGGGACGCGCCGGCTGGCTCTTCAACGCCGAGGAGGTCCGGCGCCGCGAGCCCGCTGCGGCGCTCTCGCCCGGAGGAGGGGAGTAGGTGTTCGACTTCGTCGGCAAGCGTTGGTGGTACCTGAGCGTCTCCGGCGTCCTCGTGCTCGCCGCCGTCGTGATCCTCGCCATCCCTCCCACCTTGCGAGCGGGCATTGAGTTCACCTCGGGGTCCACCTTCACGCTCGAGTTCACGGAACGGCCCGTTTCCGCCTCCGAGCTCCGGGCGGCGCTCGCGGAGCTCGGACATCCCGAGGCGCGCGTGCAGGGTGCGGGGGAGAACGTGTACATCGTGCGCACGAAGCCGCTTCAGGGAGCACCGGCGCTCGGCGAGGAGCCAGGACCCGTTCCGCCCGGCGAGATCGACGAGATCCAGGCGGCCCTGGAGCAGCGGTTCGGCGACCTCGTCCGGCGCGACTTCGCCACCGTCACGGGCACCGTCTCGGCGGAGATCGGCCGGTACTCCGTCATCGCGGTCGCGGTGGCGGCCCTCGCCATCCTCGCCTACATCAGCATGTCGTTCCGGAAGCTGCGCCGCCCATGGCGATACGGCACGTGCGCCGTCATCGCCCTCGTCCACGACGCGCTCATCGTTCTCGGGCTCTTCTCCCTGCTCGGGAAGGTGCGCGGCACCGAGGTGGACACGGCCTTCATCGTCGGCCTCCTGACCGTCATCGGCTTCTCCGTCCACGACACGATCGTGGTCTTCGACCGCATCCGCGAGAAGCTCGAGCACGACCCGTACATCCCGTTCGAGGAGGCGGTCAACGGGAGCCTCACCGAGACACTCGGGCGCTCGCTGACCACATCGCTCACGGTGCTTCTCACGATCGTCGCCATGCTGCTCATCGGCGGCGAGACGATTCGGAACTTCCTCCTCGTCCTCCTCGTCGGCATCACCGCGGGAACGTACTCGAGCATCGGCGTCGCCGCGCAAGTGCTCGTGGCCTGGGACCGGGGAGACCTGAAGCGCTTCTGGGCTCGCCTGCGGGGCAGCCTCACCGAGAACGAGCCAGCGGCCGGTGTTCCCGCTGCCTGAGGCCCCCGCTCATCTCCGGCGACCGTACAGGGCATCCTTCAAGGACGGACGCTCGGCAGCCGCCGGACCGCGCAGCGTCGCGCCCGGGCGATGATCCGCGAGCAGATCCGGCGGGCGCACGACGATAGGCATCGGCACGGCGTGGCCGAACACGAGTGCCTGCTGCTGGCTCTCCAGCGAGGCGATCACCTGGCGGAGGCTGCTGCGGCCCGTTACCCCGCTCACGAGCGCGTCGACGTCGGCCTCGCTGTCCAGCTGCAGGGCCACCTTCGTCCCAATCTGGGAGAGCACCTCCGGGTCGATCTGGCTCGGCCGCTGGTCGATGACGAGGAGCGTGACGTTGTACTTCCGCAGCTCGCGGGCGATCTGGCCGAAGATGCTCCGGTCGGCAACGCTGCGATCGACAAACTTGTGCGCCTCTTCGATGACGATCACGAGGCGGTTCGGCGGCTCTTCACCAGACCGGAGGGAGCGCTCCACTCGCTCCCGGTACCGTTCCCAGATTCGCCGGGAGAGCATGTTGGCCACGAGCATGTAGCTCGTGAGGTCGCTCCCGGAGCGCCCGAACTGGATGACGACCGACTTCCCGGCGAGCAGCGTCTCCACGATGCTGTCCAACACGCCGCTTATCTGGGATTTCCCCCGCTGTACGAAGGGACGCTTGGCGAACCTGCGCAATCCACGACGGAGGTTCTGCAGGCTTCCGGGGTGAATGCCCAGGCGCGCGGCCACCCGGCCCCAGTTCACCTCCTCGGGAGGGTCACCTCCCCAGATGCGCCGGACGACCGAATCGGGCGGGTCGTCCTCCAGCAGCGCATCGATCCAGTCCTGGCCCAGCCGCTGCAGGTCATACGCCGCTTCCAAGGCAGGGCCGGTGAAGTCCGCCGTCGTCCGCAGCACCTCGAGATCTTCGATCTCGATGTCTCGCGTCCCGATCACGATGCGACCATCCACCCCGCTCGCGATCGGATCCAGCGTGTAGACGGCGACGTGGGTGGGGTGGAGCCTGCGAAGCGAGGGGCGGCGATTCGAGTCCGGACCCGCGAACTTCATGTAATCGCCGTAGTCGTCGTGCATGTCGAAGACCAGGGCCACGATCCGCTCGGACCGGGTGGGGCGCTGCGCGGAGTACTCGAGCATCGCGTCGAGCAGCAGGAGGGTGAAGACGGACTTCCCGGTACCGCTCTTCCCAAAGATGCCGAGCGAGCGCTCGAACAGGCGCTCGATGTCCACCGCCACCTGCACGTGCGGCATCCCGAGCGGCGAGCCGATGACGACGCCCTCGCGGGTCGCGAACGCGGCGTCCACCGTCGCCTGGTCCGCCAGGCGCGCGGGCGCGAAGTGGCGAGGCAGCCGGCGGGCCCGCGCCGTGGTTCCGTCGGCGCCGAGCTCGAGGAAGGGCGTCACCTCGACCGAGGTATACACGCCCGTGTCGAGCAGGACCTCGCGCAGGAGGCGCCCCGCGGGGGAGTCGTCGATCGGCGGCCAGCTCGTCGGCCCCGACTCCGCTGACTTCAGCAGGATGTCGGTGACCATCCCCACGATTTGGGTTCCATCGTCAGCCGGGGCGACGACGTACTGGCCGAGAGCGGCGCTCCGGCCGGGATGGAGTCGCACCTCGATGGCGCGGGTCAGCGACCCGCCGACGACGACGCCGACTTCCAGCTGGTCGCTCATGTGGCTGCCCTCAGGATCGTCGTGAGGCGGGCGGGTTCCGCCCGCAGGATCCGCGCGAGCTCCTTCCCGGCTTCGACGGCGAAGCGGTGCGCGTCGTCCGCACTGCGGAAAGCGGCCGCTGCCCGCCGGAGTGCCGCGCCGGCTACGGCGTCGTCGCAGTCGGGCGCCGCGAGGAGCTGGGCGAGGAACCTCCCTCCCGCGACGAGCTCGCGCACCTCCTCCTCCGGCGCCGCCTCCACCCGTGCGAGCAGGGGAGGAGGCACCGGCGGCAGGTACGGCCGCACCTGGCCGTTCTCCGCGTGACCGCAGGTGATCACGCGCACCCGGGTGCGGAGGAGCTGGCGGATGTGCGGGTGCGCCCGCATGACATCGGCGGCGGACTCGTCCGGTCGCCCGATGGGCTGGAGCGGGCGGGTGGGGTCTTCGGGGCCGCTCTCCAGCTCGGCAACCACCCCGTACACGGCGCAGCTGCCTTCCCGCACGACGACCACCTGCCCGAGCTCGACGGGGTTCTCCACGTACTTGCTGTACGAGCAGTCGAAGTGTCGCAGGGTGGCCGCGACGACCCGCAGCGGCTCCGGCTCGCTCATACCGCCCGCCTCCGTTTGCTCCTCCGCTTGCCGGCCACGATGGCCCGGATGCCGACCTCGCCGGATGCGTGTTCGAGAAAGCGGGCGAACCGTTCCCGGTCCCGGGCGGTGATCACGGCCTGCTCGTGCGCTTCCTGCAGGGCCCTCGGATACCCGCCGCAATGGCGAGCCTGGACCACCACCGCTCCGTGCAGCCGAGACAGGCTCGGTTCCTCGACGGCCCAGCGGGGGAGCTCGATACGCGCGACGTCGTCATCGACCCGCACGTAGAAGAAGCAAACCTCGTGCTCCGGGAAGTACTCCTCCGCCCGGCGGGTGCGCTCGCTGCGAGCCCGGAACACGGCGGTCCGCTCGCCGGGCCGGAGCTGCCCCGCGAAGAGCGCCGCATCCGACCAGAGCTCTCCGGCATGCGCGCCCAGCGCCCGAAGGCTGTTGGCAACGTCGCCCGACTGGGAGGCGGAGATGTAGGCGCCCACGGAGAGCAAGGGGCCGAGCCCCCGCAGCCGCTCCAGGGCCGACTTCGTACGCTGGCGCAGGACCTCGCGCACGCGCGGGTCCACCTCTACCGAGTCGAGGTCCCAAGGGATGAGCGTGCCGTCGAGGAGGAGCACCACAGGGCCGTACTGGACGCGGGACGCTGCCAGCGCGGCGGCCGCCTCCAGCTCGAGGACGTCCCGGAGCAGCCCGATCGCCCGGCCTCCTAGCCCCTCCGTCCCGATGCCCGCCTCCTCCGACGGCCCCACGATCGGGTAGGAGTCCAGCAGCGTCTCTCCTTCGACCCCATACGGCAGCGCCACGCGCCCGACGTTCACCACGAAGCAGGGGACCGGGAGGAAGCGATCGGGAACGATGCTGGAGCCATCGCTGGCCACGACCGTCATCGGCTCCGGAGAAGGGGCGGCCCGGGCCTCGTCCAGGCCGGGCTCGAGCGAGAGCGCGTACGGCTCCGACCTCCCGGCCATGGCGGCCTCGATCGCCGCGTCGCCGGCCCCCGGATCGCGCGCCCACGCGGCCAGCGCTCGTCTCGCCCGGTCGAGCGTCGCGCTCAGCTCATCGAGCCGCTCCCGTTGCTGGCGAATCACGCGCTCGAGCTTCGGCAGGACCAGTTCCATCCGTAGCGTCATGGGCCACGCCCCGGCGTTCGTAGCAGCACGCGCGCATCCCCGACGCGGCGCGTTACCCGCGCGGCATCAAGCGCCTCGAGGAACGCCTGCGCGTACTTTCGGCTCGTCCCGAACATATCACGAACCTGAGCGAGCGTGACGCTGCCGTGTCGCTCGATGAAGGCGACGACCTCGTCCCGCATGCGGGCGAAGGCCTCCGCGTCGAAGACGATGCCGGCAGGCGTGCGAACGATGCGACCCTCCTCCTCGAGGAAGCGCAGGAGCTCAGGGGGAAGCGTAGCCTCGGTCGGCGGCGAAGCCGTGTCCCGGAGAGCGGCCAGGTACTGCTCCACCAGCTCTTGCTCGGCGGGGGTGAGCTGCACCGTTCGGCCCCGCGGCTGCACCTCGCTGCCCCGTGCCTCCAGCCCCAGCTCGTCCGCCGTGAGGGCGAGCACCGCATCGAACTCCTCACTCCCGAGACCGAGATGCGCCCGCAGCTCCTCCCGGGGCACCCCGCGGCGCAGGCGATGCACCTCGAGGTACTGCCGGACGGCGTCCCGCAGCCGTGCGCCTTCCCTCGCCAGCCAGCGGCGCGCGTACCAGCGCCCGCCCTCATCGACGGCGGCACCTTCCGCCTTTAGCTCCTCCAGCGCCGGGAGGGCCTCCTTGCCAAGCGCCGCCTCCAGCGCTCCCCGAGGCATGGGACGTTGCTCGAGGAGGAGAAGGACCCGCTCCCGCGGGGAGCCGAAGAGCGCGGCCCGCAAGCGCTCGAACTCCTCGATTCGCCGCCGCCGCGGCGCGCGCAGCGTGAGCAGGACGCCGCCAGCGACGGTTGCATCGGGCGTGCGAAGCACGAACCGCATCCCGGGCCTCGCCGGCAGCGGGCGATCGAGCACGAGCTGGCCCCATGCCCGCTCCCCCGGTCCCACCGCGCTGGCGCCGATGAGCCGCACGCGTGCCTGCGCCTCCGCGGTGCCGAGCAGCACCGTGACCTGGCTCGCGTGCCGCAACGGCTGCGGGGCCCAGCGTGCCCCATACAGCTCGACGTCAGCGGTAAGCGCCTCGCCGCCGAGGCCCGGAGCGGCCACCACCATCCCGCGTTCCACCTCATCCCGGGCCGCGCCCCCCAGGTTCACGGCCGCTCGCGTGCTTCCGGTGAGGACATCGCAGGAGCGATGGTGCCGCTGGATGCCGCGCACGCGAGCGCGTCGGTGCCCGGGGAGGATCTCGACCTCGTCCCCTGCCCGCAGTGGCCCACCCTGGAGGGTGCCCGTGACCACCACGCCATGGCCGCGGGCGACGAAGACGCGGTCGACCGGGAGCCACGGCCCCGTGAAGCTACGACCCTCGGTCGCTGCGAAGGCGGCGTCGATCGCCTCCGCGAGGGCGTCCAGCCCCGTCCCCGTTACGGCGGACGTGCGCACGATGGGGCTGTCCGCGTACGGCGTCGCGGAGAGGAGCTCACGCATCTCCTCCTCAGCGAGCGCAGCCACCTCCTGTTCGGCGAGGTCGGCCTTCGTCAGCGCGACGACGAGCCGCGGGATGGCCAGCAGCTCGAGGATGGCGAGATGTTCCCTGGTTTGGGGCATCGGGCCTTCATCCGCCGCCACCACGAGCAGGGCGACGTCGATGGCGCCCGCCCCGGCGAGCATGTTCTTCACGTACCGCTCGTGGCCCGGTACGTCGACGATCGAGATTTCGCGCCCGGACGGGAGCGTGAGCCAGGCGAAGCCGAGGTCGATCGTCATCCCCCGGGCACGCTCTTCGGGGAGCCGGTCCGGGTCGATACCGGTCAGCGCCCGCACGAGCGCCGACTTCCCGTGGTCCACATGCCCGGCCGTGCCCAGGACAGCCACTTCCCACCCCTTCAGCCCGCCAGGGCGCTCCGCAGCGCGGCCAGGAGGCGCGCGGCCACCTCGCCGTGGAGCAGCCGCCCCTGCCGGGTGAGCTTCATGCGGCCACCGTTCACCTCTATCACGCCCGCACGCACCTCTTCCTCGAGCTCTGGTTCCGCGAGATCCTCGAGCGACACGCCAAAGCGCTTGCGGAACTCCTCCGTCGCGAACCCCTCGAGCAGCCGAAGGCGGAGCGAGACCCACTCGGCCATCTCGAGCGCGGGGTCAGCGCCGTACCAGCACGCGACCGCCGGCATGGTGGCGACGCCCGCCACGGTGCGGGGCGGCGGGGGCCCTTCCCGGCCGAGGGCAAGGGCGCGGATGTACTCCTTCGGATGGGCCACGTTCTCGTACCGCATGCCCTCGACGTAGCCATGCGCGCCGCAACCAAGCCCGAGGTACTCGCCGTCGGTCCAGTAGACGAGGTTGTGCCTCGATTCGTGGCCCGGCCGAGCCCAGTTCGAAAGCTCGTACTGCAGGAGGCCGTGGCCGGCCAGCAGCTCCGTTGCCTCCTCGTACTGTGCGGCAACGAACTCGTCGGGCGGCATCCGCACCTCGCCGCGCGCGACTTTCCTGGCCAGGCGCGTTCCCTCCTCCACCGTGAGCGCGTAGCAGGAGATGTGGTCGACCGGGAGCGAGACCGCCCGCTCGAGGCTTCGCCGCCACGACGCGTAGGTCTGTCCCGGCACGCCGTAGAGGAGATCCAGGCTGACCGATCTCGCTCCCGCGCAGCGGGCGGCGTGGACGGCCGCCGCGGCCGCCTCGGGAGAGTGCATCCGGTCGAGGAACCTGAGTTCTTCCGCCTCGAAGCTCTGAACGCCGAACGAGAAGCGCGTGACTCCCCCGGCGGCCAGGCAAGCGAGAGCGCGGTCGGAGATCGTTCCGGGGTTCGCCTCCACCGTCACCTCGGCTCCCTCCTCCCACTCCCCCGCGAGCTCGCGGAGGGCGGAGAGGATGGAGAGGAGGTCGTACGGCGGCACCTCGCCGGGGGTCCCGCCGCCGAAGTAGACCGAGATCACCCGGCGCCGCTCGAGGAGCCCGCGCCACGCCGCCACTTCCCCGAGGAGAGCGTCCAGGTAGGCAGGCTCGAGCGCGTGCCTCCCCCCGTAGACGTTGAAGTCGCAGTAGCCGCAGCGGGCGAAGCAGAAGGGCACGTGAACGTACACGGCCAATGGAGCCAGGCTCACGTCGCTTGCCTCCAACCCGGCTGCCCGGCCAGGGCCGTCCTGATCTCGCGCACGCGATCGGTGGTGATACCGTCCACCCCCATGCGGGCCAGCTCGACCCCTTGCGCCGGGTCGTCGACCGTCCAGGCAACGACGGCGAGTCCGCGCGCGTGCGCCCGTTCCACGACATCCGGCGTGACGAGCTCCGCGCGGCAGCTCATGCCGGCCGGCACGGGGTCGTGTTCAGCGACGGAAAAGAAGAGGGCGAGCTTGGCGGGTACGTCGACTGAGTACAGGATCGAGACCTCCGGGCATCGGGCTGCCACCTCGCGGAGGATGTACCACCATTGCGAGGAGACCGCCACGGGCACCTTCGGCTGGTACCGGTCGAGAGTCGCGCGTAAGAGCTCCGCTGCCAGTGGGCCCCCGTTCTTAAGGTCGAGGAAGAGGCCGGCTCGTCCGTTCAGACGCCGCACGACCGCCGCGAGGTCAATGGGACGGCGCGGCGCCAGGCGCAGGTACCACTGCTCGACGAGCAGCGGGATGGGGAGGGGCCGACGCTCGTGCCGCGCCTCGAAGCGCCCGTTCCGCACCCAGAGGTCGACTTCGACGTAGTCGGCGCCCTCGCCTACGGAAGCTTCGAGACCTCGGAAAGCGTTGCCCGCTCCATGTGCCACCACCGCCGGACGCTCGGCGGGGCGGCGGAACGGCGCAGCCGCGCGCAAGGATTCGTGCATCAGGGAACGGCCGGTGATGCGGACGAGAGCGGTGGATGGCGCGGCGAGACGTGGACCTCACCGTCGGCGATGGCACGCATGAGTCCCTCGTCGAGGATGCGGAACCCGCCCGGCGCCGGCTGCAGGACACCAAGCGCGACGAAGCGGGAGAGCAGGGCCGTGACCGTCTCGCGAGTAGTTCCGATGGAGTGCGCGATCTCCTGGTGCGTGAGACCCACGCGAATCTCGGCACCCCGGGCGCGGCGGAGCAAGAACTCGGCGAGGCGAGCGCTGACCGGCTTCGAGGCGAGGGAAAGGAAGGAGCGCTGCAACGCCGAGAGCCGCTTCGCGACGAGCTCGACCATCGCCAGGCCGAGGCGGGGCGAGTGTTGCATCAGGTGGGTGAAGTCCGCCCAGGAGATGCTCAGGCAGATAGTCTCTTCGAGGGCCTGCGCGGTGGCAGCGCGCTCGCCGTCCTCGACCATGGAGGGGTCGCCGACGACATCGCCGCGGCCGACGATGTCGAGGATGACCTCCCGTCCGTTGTCCGCGATGCGGTAGACCTTCACCTGCCCTCGCAGGATGAGGTACACGCGGTCGGGCTCCTCTCCCGCACGGAAGAGCACCTCGCGAGGCCGGAATCGCCGTTCGCTCAGGAGCGGGATGAGGCGCTCGAGCTCCTCCTCCGTAAGCACGGAAAGGAGCTTGCTCAGTTGCCGCAAGTACCAGGCGATGGAGCGATTCAGCGCCTCCTTCGTCCGAGAAGCACCGTGACGTCGGTCGCTCATCGGCCTCCCTCCCCGCGGCCCAGTCGTGCCCGCAGCTCGTCGAGCAGCCGGAGCGCGCCGGCCCGCAGCGATCCTTGTCCTTCGAGGGCGGCGTACCGCTCGAGGTCGGCCAGCGCCTCTTCGTACCGATGCATGCGGTAATGAAGCAGACCGCGCTCACCGTACAGCTTGCCGTTCCACGGCTCCAGCACGAGCGCAAGCTCGACGGCGGCGAGCCAGCGGTCGAGATCGGTGCGCTCTCGGTAGCTCGCGCGCAGGTTCGCGAGCAGCCGCTGCAGGATCTGCCGGCGCGTGACCGCGCAGAGGAACGCGTGCGGCGAGACGCCGCCCAGATCCATCGAGCGAAGCCGCGCCAGCAGCTCTGCCTCGTCGAGCCGAACGCCTTGATGGAAGGGATCGACGAAAATCGGCTGCTCCGGGTCGCCACAGCGTACGAGGAAGTGTCCGGGGAAGCCGACCCCGTCGCAGCGGAGCCCCACGCGCGACGCCACCTCCATGTAGACGAGCGAGAGGGTGATGGGGATGCCGGTCCGCCGCTCGATGACCTGGTCCAGGTAGCTGTTCGCCGGGTCCCCGTAGTCTGAGGTGTTGCCGCGGAAGCCGAGGACGTGGAAGAGCTGGTACCCCACCGCCTGGCAGAGGACCTCCGGATCGAGCGAATCGCCGGCGTGCCGCCGAACGTCCTCTGCCCAGAGATCGAGCTGGCGCGCGTACCCATGCGGGTCCAGCTCCGGATTCCCGAGCCGGGCCACCGTCATGGCGGCACCGAAGAGATCGACGGCGTGGTCCGGACCGTGCGTCGCCTCTCGAAACTCGGCCACCAGACGACTCAGCATCAGGCTCCAGCATATACGAGAACCCCGCTGCGCTGCCGTTCGCTATCCTGCGCTCGTGAGCGACGAGGAGATTCGCACCTACCGAGTCGGCGACTTCGACATCGCGGTTATCTCGGACGGGACGATGCGCCTCGACGGAGGCGCCGTGTTCGGGATCGTCCCTCGCGTGCTCTGGGAACCGGTGATCGGTTCGGAGAACATCGACCGCGAGCACCGCATCCCCCTCGGGCTCAACTGCATGCTGGTCCGCCGGGGCGAGCACGTGCTGATGGTGGAAACCGGACTCGGGAACAAGCTGCAGGGCGCGATGCGCGAGAAGATCTTTCCCGGTGATTACGGCTACCTGCTGGAGCGGCTGCGCCGGCTCGGCATCGAGCCGGAAGACGTGACGGCCGTGGCCAACACCCATCTCCACGCGGACCATTGCGGCTGGAACACCGTCTACCGGGACGGCCGGCTCGTACCGACCTTCCCCCGCGCCCGGTACTTCGTCCAGGCGGGCGAGTGGGAGGCCGCACGCCACCCGAACGAGCGCACCCGCGCCACGTACCTCGCGGAGAACTTCGTTCCTTTGGAGGAGAGCGGGCAGCTGGAGCTCGTTTCCGGCGAGGCAGAAATCATCCCCGGGGTCCACTTCCTCCCCACCCCGGGACACACGGCAGACCATGCCTCCATCGTCCTCTCCTCGGGTGGCGAGACGGCCATCTACACCGGCGACCTCGTCCACCATGAGGTGCAGCTGGAGCGCCCAGCCTGGATCGCGGCGTTCGACATCCTCCCGTTGGTGAGCCTGGAGACGAAGAAACGGCTGGCGGAGCGAGCGATCCGTGAGCGCGCACTGCTCATCTGCGTCCACAACCGCTTCCCCGGCGTGGGGCGGCTCGTGGAGGAGGGCGCTCGCTGGAGGTTCGTTCCCGAGTGATGAGCGAGGAGCCGGCCCGCTCACCGCTGCACGAGTACTTCCGATCGGCTGGTGCCCGGTTCGCCGAACGGCACGGCTGGCTCCTTCCCGCCGAGGTGGCGGGGTTCGAGAAGGAGTACCAGGCGATCCGCGACGGCGCGGCAGCGGTGGACCTCTCATGGCAAGCTCAGCTCCTCGTCGGGGGCGCCGAGGCGGAGGAGGCAGTAGCGGAGCTTGACCCGGAGCTCGCCGCACTTCCCCTCGGCGGCGTGCGACGAATCCGGGCCGGAGAGGAGGCAACAGCGGAGGGCGCGCTCGTGGTTCGCACGGGGCCCGCCACCTTCCTCGTTCTGGCCGAATCCTTTCGCGCTGCCCGACTCCGGCGCGTCCTCGAACGGACTGACCTGGACGTGCGCGTGGAGGAGCGTCGCGGCCGTGCGGCGGTGCTCCTCCTGCTTGGCCCGAAGGTTCCCGAGCTCGTCCATGAACGATTCCGCGAAGAGCTGCCGCGTCCCTTCGCCCCTGGAAGCGCTTCGCTCTTTCCCTTCCACGGCTTCCGCAGCCTCCTGGTGCCGAGCCTCCTCGCGGGAACGCCCGCTGCGTTCTTCGTCGCCGCCCCGCCGGTCGTCCAGCACCTTCTCGACGAGCTTCGGAGTCCCGGCCTCGCGCTCGCAGGGACCGACGCCTACGAGTGCTGGCGGCTGGAGCGGGGGCTGCCCTTGGCCAGCGAAGACCTCGAAGCCGCCGCCCTCGGCCCGCCGGCGCGCGGCGCAACGCGGATCGTCACGCTGCTGTTCGAACGTGACCCGGGCTCCGATCTCCTCGCCGGAGAGCACGGCGTACCGCTCGGCCGCATCGCAGCGTGGAGGCGTTCGCCGAGCCTTGACGGCGTCGTAGCTCTCGCAGTAATCGAGGATCGGGCAGATCTCGGGCCGGGAGCCGCGCTCGACGCGGGGTCCGTTCGAGGCGTGATCGTCGAACCGCCGCTCGTCCGGAGGAGGTCGAACGCCGATGTCGATCCCGAGCATCCGTGATCTTGCTTCCTACCAGCCGCGCTGGCCGGCGGTCATCGAGCTGAACCTTGAGGACCAGTGGAGAGCCCGCTGGGTGGAGGAGGAGACGCTCCCGCCGGGAGCGCCCGTCCTCTTCGCGTACGGCGTCGTCTTCCACAACGAGCGGGGGTACGCCGTGCGCCGCGCCGGGAGCGATGAGCCATGGGGCACCCTCGAGGTGAGCGTCCCGTTCGGCTCCGACCCGGCGCAGGCGGTGAGCGAGGCAGCCCGGCGGCAGCTCGGCGCGCTGCCTCGCCTCACGAGCCTCGTCGGGTTCCTCGAGTGCAAGGCGACGTCGCAGAACCCGGACTTCCCGGCGGGCACAATCACGGTTCGCCCCGTGTACCTGGTGGTCGCTCGCGCGCTGGAAGACCTGCCCGACGACGCAGGGTGGGAGCGGCGGCGGTTCCCCCTGGCGGAGTTCATGAAGGTGCTTCGCCGGCGATACCCGGAGCTCGCGACCTACCTGGGCGAGGCGGGACAGAAGTACCTCGTGCTCCGCTCCCGGGGCGAAGCCTGAGCTCACTCTTCGCCGTAGACGCGCGACAGCAGCTCGTACAACGCGGGGTCGTACGCGCGGAGCCACTCGCGGTTGCGCGTGCCGAGGACGTCCGTGGAGGCGAAAAACGCCTGGGTCCCCTCGGCGAAGTACTCGCGGAAGTTCCGGCCCGCGTACTCCTGCCGGTACAGCCCGGCGCGGATAGCGTCCGAGTAGAGGAGCCGGGCCTCGAAGTGGTCCGCGTCCGCCAGGGCCCAGTCCTGCACGAGGTGGCCCAGTTCGTGGTAGAGGATGTTCAGCCCCTGGCACGGGCCGGCGCGGTCTCCGAGCAGGTCGAGCTCGTGCACGGTGACGAAGGGGAAACCGGCGGCATCGGCAACGCCGCAGACGCCCGCGAGGCCGAGCGCTTCGTCCCTCAGGCAGGCGAACTCTGGCGTATCGAGCGGCGTCTGGCCTTGCGCGAGCACGATGACGTACGCACCTGCTTGGGCGAGGGGAACCTCGAGGTCGTTACTGGCGAACATCCGCTCGATCGTTTCGCGAGCGACGTCCAACGCGGCCGGATCGACCTCCGCCGTGGCCACGATGGCGATGCCGTTCGCCTCGCGCCGCTGCGTATACACCTCCGCGAACGCTCGCTCGCCGGGGGAGGACGGCAGTTCGAGGAGCTCTCGGCAGACGTCGAGCGGCATGCGCGCGGTGAGCGTCGGTGTGCCCGGGGGCGCGGGAGTCGCGGAAGGCCCCTCTCCTCCGCTGCCGGCGAGCGCTACGGCGACCAGCACGGCGATGACGACGGCCGGTCCGGCAACGAGGAGCGGCCACGCGAGAGGATGGCGGAGGAGTCGCACAGCTCCAGCATGGCCGCTCGCGGGCTGCCGTTCTAGCCGCTGGCGATCGCCTCCTTACTCAGACTCCAATGCCCAGCGCACCGTGACCACCGCGGTCACCGTCGTCGTGCCAGGCTCGATCGGGGTTTCGACGGCCGCGCCGCGTTCGGCGGCGTCGAAGGGGACGACCTTCGGCGGCGTGCTCACGGACTCGCTGATGAACGTGGCCGGTCCGAGGCGGGCCCCCGCGAGCTCGGCCAGCTGCTCGGCCTTGCGGCGCGCGTCCTCCATCGCCGCTTTCCGCGCCTGCGCCAGCGCCTGCTCCGGGTCTTCGACTTCGAAGGAGATGCCGTGCAGGCGCGTCGCATCGCCGCCAGCCTCGATCGCTGCGTCGAGGGCTTCGCTGACCCGGTCGAGGTCTCGGACCGTCACCGCCACGAGGTTCGAGACGGTATAGCCGATGATGCGCGGGCGCTCGTCGCGGCCGTAGTCGTACACCGGATAGATGCTCAGGTGCTGCGTGCGGATGTCTTCCTCGTCGACGCCGTGGTCCTTCAGCGCCTGAACGATCGCCGCCGCGGCCTCGGCGGCTGCCTCGCGCGCCTCGGAGACGGTCGCGCGCTCCACTTCCACGCCGATGGTGAAGCGAGCCACGTCCGGCGAGACGGAAACCTCGCCTTGCCCCGTGACCGTGATGCCGGTCTGCTCGTCCGAGGGAAGCACCACGGTCGTCTCGGGCGAACAGGCAGCGGCGAGGAGGAAGAGAAGCGCCAGGACAGGTAGGGCGAGCCAGGACTTGGACATGCATTTCACCTCATGCGACGAAGGATGACGGCACCGCCCCCGGCTGCGAGGGCGAGCAGCGCGGAGCCGATGGCAACGGCGAGGTAGGTCGTGTCGACGGGCCGTCGCGGCTCCGGTTCCGTTCTTCCCAGGACCTCCGGCTGGGCGGGCGGCTCCTCGCTGGTCGACGCGATGCCGGGCCGTTCCTCAGCCTGACCCGACGGCTCGCCGGTCGCCGTCGGTGCGGTGAGCGGAGGCCCGGTCGTGATGGCTGCGGGAGGGGTCGCGAGCCGACCCTCCGGCCCCACGTACCCGCTTTCGGCCGGGGTCATCTCGCCCGCGGCCGAGACATCGGGGGCTTCCTCCTCGCCGGCGACCACGGCGGATTCGGGTTCCGTGCTGCCCCCTCCGGCCGCCTCGGGGGACGCCTGGGGAGCCGCCGCCGTGGATTGCCCGTGAAGGCCCGGAGCGCCGGCGTCGCGCGGCGGTGCCGTGGCCTGAGCATCGGCGCTGCCTGCGGCCCCGGAGACAGGGGCCGGCTCCGCCTGCGGGGGAGACGGCTCGCGCACGGCGAGCGCGAGGAAAACCCCGAAGGTGACTGCGGCTGCCGTTGCGACTCCCACGAGCGCGCGCGACGCCCACGTCCACGTCCGCGGCGCACTCGGCGCGGCGACAACGGCGCCGCCGAGCCGGAAGGAACGCGGAGGCTCCAGCTCCGGAAGCTCGGCCAATAGCTCCCGCACCAGAGCCAGCTCCGCCGCTTCCCGTGCGCACCGCTCACAGGTGCGCCGGTGCTCCTCGAACCATTCGAGCTCGCGGCCGCTCAGGGAACCGCTTTCCGACTTCTCGAGCAGCCGCCGCCAGCGGCGGTGGGGCGAGAGGAACGGTCTCATCGGCTACTCCCGACGCTTTAGACGCCGCTCAACGTCGAAAAGTTCCGCCTGGCGGAGGATCTCGTCGCGAAGTTTTCGTCGCGCGCGAAAGAGTCGGCTCTTCACCGTCCCGATCGGCTCGTCGAGCACCTCGGCCGCTTCCTCGTACGACCGGCCTTGGACATCGATGAGGATGACGACGAGGCGCTGCTCGAAGGGAAGACGCTCGAGCATCGCCTGCAGCGCGCGCTCCCGCGCCCGCTGCTCCGCCCGGCGCGGAGCCTCGTCCCGCAGCGATGGCTCGCGGCGCGTGGGGTCGGCCAAGGCGGACTCGAGGGAGCTGGCGGGGCGGCGGCGCCGGCGGCGCAGCTCGTCGCGCGCCTGGTTGGCAGCGATGCGCATGAGCCAGGCGCGGAAGCTCCCTCCTCCGAACCGAGAGAGCCCCCGGTAGGCAGCGAGGAACGCCTCCTGAGCAGCGTCCTCCGCTGCAGCGAAGTCACCGAGCAGCCGATAACAGAGGTTGTAGACGCTTCGTTCGTACCGCTCGACGAGCCTGTTGAACGCGTCGCGATCTCCGTTCTTAGAGAGTAGGACCAGCTCCTCGTCGGGTGGCTCGTGAACGCCGCTCATCTGCGGGGAGCGTAGGTCAATCGGCCGAAAAGCGCGAACGCGCGAGGTCTGAGCGAGCAGGGGAGGCTGTGCTAGGCTGATGAGCATGGAGCATGAGGGCGACCGCTACGACGAGCGCCCTGAGGAGCAAGCATCCGGCGAGCAGGATTGGTACTTCGACCTCCCGAGCGGGGCCTGGGAGCGCCAGAAGCAGGTCCACCAGCGGCTGCGGGAGCAGCTGCTGGCTAACGAGCGCGAGAAGGAGCCGGAGCGCGATCCCTTCACCGGCCTACCGATCGAGCCACGGGGACTGTTCGGCCGCTTCCGGCGGAAGAAGCCTCGGCTGCCGGAGGAGCTTGAGCGAGAGCTGAAAGCGCGCCAGCGCGAACGGGGACAGCCGGCCGACGCTCCGCCGCAGATCGAGTATTCAACGGAGCCGAGCGACTGGGGGCTTCGCACGGACGCCCGCCCCCTCCTGCGACGAGAGCCCGCTCCGCCTCCACCCGCCGACGAGACGGGGACGCCGCGCTCGAAGTGGGACGAGTTCTTCGGAAGTGGGCTCGCCGAAGAGAACCCGCTGGAAGCGATGCGCCGCTGGGCCAAGGGAGAGCCCCTCAACGAGCCAGACGAGCACGCCGAGGCAGCGGAAGACGCGACCCGCGTAGCGGAAGAGCCCGGCAAGGACGAGCGGGCGCCGGAGGATGAAGGGGCGCGCTCCGCGTTCCAGTTCCCGTCCTTCGGGCCGTGGGAAGAGGAAACCTCGGAGGCGGCAGCGCTGGCCGAGGGAGCCGAAGCATCCGGGGAAGCTGAACCGGAAGCCGTGCCGCCCCTCGCCGAGCTGGCCGGGGCCGAGCAGGCGCGGTCAACGGGAGCAGAGAAGTCCCCGGAGCCCGAGGCGGGGAGCGGGACCCTCGACTTCCCCTCGTTCGCTCCCTGGCCGGAGGCGCGCGAGGAGCACGGAGAGACCCGGGAGCATGGGTCCGAGGACTCGCCGGCGGCCCGCTGGCGCCAGGTCTTCGGCGGTCCCCATCACGAGGAGACCTCCCTGTTCGCCCGCGAGCCGGCGGTGGAGGAGACCGAAGCGCCGGAGAGCGACCGGGAAGAGGACGGTCTCGCCGCCATGCGCCGCTGGGCGCGGGGAGAGCCTGCGCCGTGGCTCGCAGAGCTCTCGGAAGACGAGGGCGAGCCCGCCGAGACGACGCCGTTCGAGGAACCGCCGAAGACGCCCGGAAAGCGTTTCGGCTTCTTCGCTCGCTTCCGCGGCCGCCACGAGCCGGAGCCGCCAGATGCGGAGGAAGAAGAGGCTCTCGCACCCGCCGCCGAGTACGAGGCCGGAGCGGGCGAGTGGCTGCCTGCGGACGAACCGCACGCGGAGGCGCCCTCCGGCGACGAGCCGGTGCCGGCACAGCCGCCTGCCGAGCCGGCCTTCCCCGGTCCGCAAGGCGAGGAGCCGTTCACCGCACCGGCCGGCGCTTCCGGCTGGGCCGAGGAGGGTGCTGCCGTACCCTCTGCCACCGGTGAGGTCACACCGGCCGCAGTGCCGGTTCCGGCCCCCACGGACGAGGACGACCCGTGGGCCGAGTGGCTGGCCGCCTCGAGCGCGGAGGAACCGGCACCGATCCCGGACGCGGCGAGGGCGAGCGCGGAACCGGAGCCGGAGGCGGCCCTCGCCTCCTCACTCGGCGAGGACCGTGAGACGGACGGAGGGGAGCACGAGACCGGCAGCGTGTCGGCGGAGCACGATGGCCCATGGGCTGCCTTCGCTTCCCTCGGTGCCGGCGACGAGGCGAGCGAACCAGAAGCGGAGCCTGAGGATCCCTGGGGCGCCCTCGCGGAGGCCACCGGCTACGACGAGCGTGCGGAAGCTCCACCGCCGCCGATGCGAAGTTCAGAGGTTCACCGCCGGAGCGGGGACTGGCTCGCCGACCAGTTCCCGCCAGCGGACGGCGTCTTCCAAGAGGAAGGAGTCCGGCAAGAGGAGCGATCGGAGCAGGCCACGGAATCCGAAGTCCCCGCAGAACAGGCGGCCGCCCGAACACCCGCATCGCCCGCGGAGCGAGAGTGGCAGCCGTGGCGCCCGGAGGCCAGCGAGGAAACGGAACCGGACGAGGACGTCATCCTCAAGGCGTTCGAGGAGCACGCGGCAAGTGCGGTGGAGGAGGACGAGGAGCCGGACCTCCTCGCGCCGGAACTCACCGGCGGCGGACGCCGGCGGCTCTCCCTGCGCGACCTGCTGGGTGAGGAGGCCGAGGACATCGTCGCCGAACTGGAGGACGAGGAAGAGCAGCCGGGTCCGTTCGCGGAAGTGCACGGCTGGGCGCCGCAACGGGCAGGAGTGCTCGAGGGCGCCCAGGACGAGGGTGGGCTCAGCCAGGAGCCTGAGCCCGCCGCCGCGAGGCCGCAGCGCGCCAGCAGCGCGAGGAGCACCATCCGCTTCATCGTCCAGCTGGCGATCTCCGCGGCCCTCGTCATCCTCCTCATCAGGGCCAGCACGCAGACGTTCCGCGTCGACGGGACCTCGATGTGGCCGACCCTCTCCGAGCAGGACTGGGTCGTCGTGAACACGCTCGCCTACCAGACGGTGGACCTCGAACGGCTGAGCACGTTCTTGCCGTTCATCGACCCTGGGGAGGACGGCAAGGCGTATGTGTTCGGGCCGCCGCAGCGTGGCGACATCATCGTCTTCCAGGACCCGACCGACCCGTCCACGGACCTCATCAAGCGCATCATCGCCCTGCCGGGCGAAAAGGTGGAGATCATCGACGGTCACGTGTACATCAACGACCGCCTGCTCGAGGAGCCGTACATCCAGGGCGAGTGGCACGGGAACCGCCCCGCGGCCATCGTCCCGGACGGGCACTACTTCGTCCTCGGCGACAACCGGGACAACAGCAAGGACAGCCGCAGCCCCCAGATCGGGTACGTGCCCGAGGACCTCATCATCGGAAAAGCGATGTTCATCGTCTGGCCGAGAGGGCACTTCGGCCTCGCGCCCAACGACTCAGGCCAGCTGACCGACATCCCGGCGCCGTCCCTCTCCACGATGCGGACCGACGGCGAGTAGACTCGGGAGCGTGGCCACGCTGAACGCCGAACAGCTCCTTCGTGACCGCGGGGCCTTGCTCCGCGGTCACTTCGTCCTCTCGAGCGGTCGCCACTCGGACACGTACGTCGAGAAGTTCCGCATCCTGCAGTGGCCGGACGTGACGACCGAGCTCTGCCGCGGCATCGCCGAGCGCTTCCGGGAATCCGCGGACACCGTCGCCGGCCCTACGACCGGCGGCATCATCGTCGCCTTCGAAACGGCCCGGCAGCTCGGAGCCCGATGCGTCATCGCGGAGCGCTCCGAGGGGGGCCACGGACGGGCGTTCCGCCGCGGGTTCGAGCTCGGCCCCGCGAACCGAGTACTCGTCGTCGACGACGTCCTCACGACCGGGGGAAGCGTGCGCGAGGTCATCGAGGCGGTGGAGCGAACGGGAGCAACGGTCGTCGGCGTGGGCGTCCTTGTCGACCGCACCGCTGGCCGAACCATCTTCGATCGCCCTCTGTATGCTGCCCTCTCGCTGGACGTGCGTTCCTGGGAGCCGGCCGAGTGCCCGCTCTGCCGGGAGGGGACGCCGGCGACGGTGACCTGATCTCGTTTCGAAGCCGCCGCCTGGACTGCGGCGGTACAATCGGCCCATGCGCTACGTTCCGCCGAGCGGCGAGAGCGCCCGCTTCATCGTCAAGGCGCTGAACGAGGCGGCGGGCGAGCTTCGTGAGCTCTTCTGGACGCTCCCGGCGAGCGTGCTCCGCCGCGAGTGCCCTCCTCCTGATGACGGATGGTCGCTGGCAGCGCTTGCGACCCACCTCTGCGAGGTCGAAAGCTCCGCGTACGACCGCATCCGGAGCATGCTGGCCGGCGCGACCGAGGAGCTCCCGCCCATCGACTTCGATGACCTGCCCGAGGCCGTCGACCACGACCCGCTCGATGCGGTCGAGCGGTTCGCATGGCTCCGGCGTCGCACCACCTACCTCCTCTGGGACCTGGGGCGGAGCGACTGGCAGCGCACGGCGCCGTTCCGCTACCGCGGCGAGCTCTCGCTCCTCGACCTCGCTCGCGAGCTGTACCAGCACGACCTTGAGCACCTGTGGCAAGCGAAGCGAATGGCGGAGGCGCTCCTCCGCGTGCCGCGATGAGGCCCCGGTTCCACGCCGTCCCGCCGGAAACGGCCGCAGCAAGCCTCGGCCCGCAGGCTCTCCATTACGTCGAGTTCTCGGAGGACCACGAGGCCGTCCGGCTCGCCACCGCCGAGCTCGGCCTGGGGTGCACGCTCGACGGAGAGCGTGTGTGCATCCGGGGAACGGCTCGCGACCTCGCAGCCCTGGCGGGGCGATTGGAACGACGCGCTCCCTCGCTCGCCGCCGCGCTCAGGCGTTATCTCGAGCCGGTACGCAGCTGGCAGGTCGCCGGGCGGCGCCTGCCGCTCGCGCGCCCGCTCGTGATGGCCATCCTGAACCTCACCGACGACTCCTTTTCGGGGGACGGCGTCGGCGCAGACGTGGAGGCGGCGGTCCGTCGCGCGACCGAGCTCATCGCCGCTGGAGCGGATCTCGTGGACGTGGGGGCCGAGTCGGCCCGGGCGGACCGAGCGCCGCGCGACCCCAGACTGGAAGCGGAACTCGTCGAGCGCGCCGTCCGGCGGCTCACCGCCGAAGGGATCCTCGTCTCCGTCGACACGTACAAGCCTGAGGTCGCGCGCGCGGCCTTGGACGCAGGCGCGGCGGTCATCAACGACATCAGCGGGCTCACGATTGGCACCGAAAACGTCCGGGTCGCAGCGGAGGCCGAAGCCGGATACGTGCTCAGCTACAGCGTGATGCCGCCGAAGCGACGACCGCCTCACCCGCCTCGGTACGCCGACGTTGTCCTGGAGACGATCCAGTGGTTCGAGGAGCGGCTGGGGAAGCTTTGGGAGGCGGGGCTACGCCCGGAGCAAGTGGTCATCGACCCCGGCATCGCCTTCGGGAAGAGCCACGACGAGGACCTGCAGGTCATCCGGCGGCTCGGAGAGCTGCGCAGCCTGGGGCAGCCGATCCTGCTCGCTCACTCGCGCAAGAACTTCATCGGGAGCCTCACCGGCCGGCCTCCGGAGGAGCGGGACTTCGAAACCCATCTCCTCACCGCCTGGGCGTACTGGCAGGGCGCGCGCGTTTTTCGCGTGCACGACGTCGCCGGTACCCGCCGGGCCCTCCAGCTGGCCGAATCGCTCGCCGCCCCTCCGGGCGCCTTCGCCCCTGGACCGAACACGTGGCCGTGGCGAGCCGGGGCGCACGCTCCCCATGCGGCGGCCGCACCCCCGCTCGCGGACCCGCCCCCGGGCCAGCGATGGTGAGGGATCACCGGCGGTGGGCGATCTCGAGGAGCTGGTCGCGCTCCGGAACGTCCGGGAAGACGCCAACGCCCTCTTGCCACCAGGACACGAGACCACCCATGACGTCGGTCGCGACGACGGCTATGTCGGTTCCCTCGCGCGAGACGACCCAGAGCTCCTGGCGGCCTTTACTCTCCCGCCACACCGTGAGGAGGAGCCACTGGCCGTCGGGGGACCAGCCCACCACCGTGGCGGCGCGCCCACCGTCGTAGATGGTGCGAACCGTCTCCCCGCTCCTGGGGTCCACCAACCGCACGCGCCCCTCGCTGTCGACGGTCACGATCTCTCCCGTGGGAAGCCGCTGGTTCGTCGGCGAGAGGGCGCGCGAGGAGACGGGCACGTCCGTCTCGATGAGGGGCTGAGCCGGTTCGTCGAGCCGCAGCACCTGCCACTCGAGCCCGCCGCTCCCCGGCTGCGCGATCGCCACCGCCGATTCATCGAGCCACACGGCAGGGCCGCCAAAGCCCGGAAAGCAGGACACGATCGACTCGGCGCCGGTGGCGGGCTCGAAGGAGACCCAGCAGCCGTCGCTCCTCGCGTAGAGGAGACGCCCGCCGATGGCAGGGTTGGGCGCCTCGTGCAGTGAGGGCGGCTCGGGAACGGTTCCGTAGGCGAGGACAACGACCGTCGTGGCGGCAAGGGCCGCAATCCCCGCCAGTACCGCAACGGCGAACCCTCGCTCCCGCAACGGTTCACGCATGCCCACGTACTCCGGTGCGTGTGGCCGACCTTCGCAAGAGGAGCAGCACACCCGCCACCAGCGCGGCGCCCGCCAGAATGAGCGCCGCGGCCGCACCCACTTCCTGCGCGAAGTGCTGGAAGACGATGGTCACGACGCCCGCGAACAGCCCGATCGCGCCGACCGCGACCGTGCCGAGGGAGGCCCGCACGTAGCCGAGCCCGAGCAGCGCAGCAGCGGCCGCCACGAGCAGCGCCTCTGCCCACACCTCCTGCTCGGCGACCGCGACGACGAACGGACCCCAGAGCAGGGCGATTCCGAAGCCGAGGCGCCCTTCCCGTGCCGGTCCCACCAGGCCTGCTTCCGTGAAAGCGAGCCCCACGAGCCCGGCGCCGAAGATCCCCAGGCCTTCGCCTCTGGCACCTCCGCCTTCGGGCCAGCCACCGATAGCCAAACCGAACACGGCGCTGGCGAATGCGAGCCCGAGTACGGGCAGCGTCTGCGGGTAGAAGAGCCAGACCGTAAGCGCGAGGCCGAAGGCGGCGCCCGCTGCCGCGAGGAAGACGGCGCGTTCCGACAGGCCGGCGCCATCTAGCCCGACGCCCACCGCCCCAGCCGCGAGAGCGACGGCCACGAGCCAGAGGCTCTGCCCCGCCCGCAGGAGAGGAGCCCTCCCCGACAGCAAGAGCGGCAGGCCCGCGAGGAAGGCGAGGAGCGCCGCAACGCCGAGGAGAAGCACACGGGCCCAGGTGCGCAGGTCCTCCCACACCTGGCCGACGAGCGCGAAGCCCCCGACGCCCACGAGGACGACGCCGATGTACACCGCGATCTCGCCCGCGGAGACGCGATGCTCCTCCTCGGGGGCTCGCGCGCGCTCGTGCTGCCGAATCCGCTCCGCCGTGGCCTCATCGATCACGCCGGCGGCCACCCACCGAGCGAGCCGCTCCTCTAGTTCGCGCACGAAGGGCATGGTACTAGCGATGCCGCTCGCACGGAATGCCCTATCGGCCGGCAGCCTTCCGCAGTGCCTCCCGCACCGCGGCCGCGCGCTCCACGTTCTCGAGCACGGATTCCTGGGTGAGGATGAGGTTGACGTGGTCGGCCCCAGCTTCGACGAACGGCAGCAGGTACTCCGCCACCTCCTCCGCGCTCCCATACGGTGTGTACCGTTCGAACCGCTCGAACGGGATGCGATACGTGGCCTCCATCGCCGCCGCGACCCGTTCTCGCGCCGCGCGCCGATCCGCGCCGACGTGCGCCCAGAACTGCATTCCGAAGGAGAGTGAGCTCGGGTCGCGTCCCGCGGCCGCGGCTTCTTCGCGAACCCGCTGGCAGGAGGCCGCGAACCGCTCCGGGGTGAGCCAGATGCCGATGTAGCCATCCCCGAGCCGTCCCGCTCGCCGCAGTGCTGCCTCACTCCTGCCGCCGACGAGGATGGGAATCGGGTGAAGCGGCTTCGGATAGACGGTCACCCGCTCCAGCCGGAAGTGCCGGCCGGCGAAGTCAACCTCGTCCTGGCTCCACAGGCGGCGCAGGACCTGGATGGCCTCGTTCGTCCGTGCGCCGCGCGTGCGCGGGTTCACCCCGCAGCTCTCGAACTCGTGCGGGTCTTCGCCGCCCACGCCGATGCCGAGGACGAGCCGCCCCAACGACAGCTGGTCGATCTGCGCGCACTGGAGCGCCACGGGCACAGGGTGACGGAGGGGCAAGAGGTAGACCGAGGTCCGCAGCTCGATCCGCTCCGTCACGGCCGCGATGGCGGTGAGCGTGATGAGGCCGTCGTTGCCGAAGCCGTAGAAGGTGACGTGATCGCCCACGACGACCGCATCGAGTCCGAGCTCCTCCGCACGCCGCGCCGCCGCGAGCGTTTCCGAGGGCGCGACGCCGACGCGGAGGTCCCAGGCGCGGATCATGACGCCGACCTTCGGGCTATCCATTGCCCCCTCCTCGACGAGCGTTCGCTCCGGCCGCACGAGCTCCGTTAACCTCAGAAGGGCACGATCGACCGAGAGCTCTGCCGAGGGTACCCGATGACGCACTCCCATGCGCGACCGCCGATGATCTTCGACCAGGCGTTCCTCACCGACGTGGAGGGCGTCACGGAGCTGCTGCTCGTCCGGCATGCGGAACAGCACGTCCCGGATTGGCGAAACGGCCCCGTCGGGGACACGGTCGACCCTCCCCTTTCCGAGCGAGGGAAGCAGCAGGCGCGGCTCGTGGGCGAGCGCCTCGCCACCGAGTCCATCGCTGCCGTGTACGCGAGCCCGCTACGGAGGGCGTTCGAGACGGCGAAAGAGATCGCTCGTCACCACCGCCTCGAACCGCGGGTCGTCGATGACCTGCGCGAGGTGGAGGTGTTCCGCGACGTGCCGCCGCACATGAGCGCCAAAGAGTTCCTCGGCGAAGCGCTCCTGAAAGGCGTGCGCGAGCGCATGCTTCGCGAGCGGCGCTGGGACGTCTACCCGTACTCGGAGTCGAGCTACGAGTTCCGCAAGCGCACGGTGAACGCCATCGAGGCGATCATCGCCGAGAACGAGGGGCGCCGCGTGGTCGTGGTGTGCCATGGAGGCGTCATCAACGCCTACCTCGCCCACATCCTGGGCATCTCGTACGACATGTTCTTCCGCCCGGCGCACACATCCATTTCGGTCGTGGCGGCGGGGCATGGCGTGCGGGCGCTGCACGTGCTCAACGACACCCATCACCTCCGCACCACGGAGGGGAACTTCCTCACGCATTGAGGCGCGGAATCTGCCGAGCCCGTACGATGGGGTCGCGCCCTTCCAGGGCAGCTCGTCGGAATGGGAGAACGGAGGAGTATGCCGATCGCGGACTTTTCGCTCGAAGGCAAGGTTGCTGTGGTGACAGGTGGCAGCCGCGGGATCGGGCGCGCCATCGCCGTCGCGTTGGCCGAAGCGGGCGCGGATGTGGTGGTAGCTGCGCGGAAGCCAGAGTCGCTTGAGGAAACGGTCGCGGCGATCCGCCAGACGGGCCGGCGCGCGCTCGCCGTTCCCACGAACGTACGCGACACGGAGGCCCTGCGCGCCCTCGTGGAGGAGACGAAGCGGCAGTTCGGCCGCCTCGACATCCTCGTCAACAACGCGGCCACGAACCCTGTCTTCGGGCCTATCGCCGATCTCGAGGAGCGGGCCTGGGACACGATCATGAACACGAACGTGAAGGCGGCCTTCCTCCTCAGCAAGTTCGCGCGGCCGGTGATGCTCGAGAACGGCGGCGGCAGCATCATCAACATCAGCTCCACCGGGGGGCTCCGCGCCTCGCTGGGGCTTGGCTGCTACTCCGTCTCGAAGGCAGCGCTCATCATGCTCACCCAGGTGCTCGCGAAGGAGTGGGGTCCGGAGGGGATTCGCGTGAACTGCGTGGCCCCCGGTCTCATCAAGACCGAGTTCTCCCGCGCGCTCTGGGAGAACGAGCAGATCCTCCAGAACACCCTCTCGCAGAACCCGCTGCGGCGCATCGGCATGGCCGAGGAGGTGGCCGGCGCGGTCGTCTACTTCGCCTCCAACGCCTCCAGCTACACGAACGGTCAGACCCTGGTCATCGACGGGGGTGGGCTCGCCTGAGCCGAGCGAGGGGCCTTTCGACAGGTAGGCGCCGCCCGTAGCCGGGGCGGCGCTCACCGTTGTGACCAGATCTTGCGGCGCTCCCAGCAGTGGTCGCAGACGCTCCTGGGCTCCTCTCGCCGCCGGTACCCATCGAACACCGGATACAGCCGCTCGCTGAGGTGATCGGGGCAGAACTGGCCCTGGCAGAGGGAGCAGACGTACCCGAAACGCCCCTCGCACCCTTCGACCCCGCACACGCCTGCCCGGTTCCGGGCGAAGACGAATTCGCGGTAGCGGAAGTGGAGCTGGAGGTCGTCCCACTTGGCGCGGCACTCCCGGCGCGCGCACACCTCTTCGTGCCCCTCCACGTACGTTGCGTGCTCCTCACAGAAGCTGCGGGCGCAGTACTGGCAGACGTACATCCCGGGGTTCGTGCAGCGGAACAGCCGGCCACCGAGCTGGCAGCGGGAGCTCGAGCCGTTGCGCCCGTTCGTGCCGCGGAAGGTCACTCCGACATGCTGCCCATTCGCGGATGGCGGGTCAACGGGGAAGCCAGAGGCAGCTGCCCAGGCCGCTCCCGATCGGGCGCTCGAGCACGAGCTGCCACGTGCGCGTGGAGAACACGCTCACCTTCCCTTCGCCAGCCGAGGTGACCGCCAGGTATTCACCGTCGGGGGATGAGCAGAGGCCATCCGGCAGCGCGCCCACGGAGCGGGCTGTGATGGTTCCCTCGTCGACGTCGAGCACGACGAGCCGCATCAAGCCGGCATCGGCAACCGCCACTCGCGAATCACCGAGTCCCAGGACGCGCACGGGCCGACCGCCGGTGGCGAAGCGGCGGACCTCCTGCGTCCGCGCATCCACGACCGCCACGGCGCCGGCGGCGTCGGCGACCGCCAGCCGGCCGCCGGCGAGCGGCACGACCGATTCCGAAACCCCTCCCACACGGACGGGCTGCCCGCTACCGATGGCGCGAAGCGTCCCGTCCCCCGCCTCCGCCACCCACACCGTGCCGTCGAGGATCGCCAGCGCGTGCGGTCGTGCGCCGGTAGCCCACTCGGCGGCAGGAGCGAGCGAGCCCGGCCGGATGCGGACCACGCGGTCTCGTTCGCCAAGCGCGACGAAGAGATCCGTGCCGTCCGTCACGATCCCGTGCGGATAGCCCGCGAGGAGAGCGGCCTCGACGAGCGCGGGGCCCGACGGGTACACGGCCACGAGGGTGTCCTCCCGGGCGAGCGTGGCGTACACCTTCCCTCCGAGCAGGACGAGCTCGTGCGGTGCGCCGGGAAGGGGGAGCGTTCGCACGCCGTCCTCGGGCAGCGTCCAGACGTGGATGGCGTGCCCGCGCAGATCGGCGAGCACGAGCGCCCCTCCCGGAGGAGGGGCGAGGTCGCCGCTCTCTCCCTCGATCCCGCTCGCCCAGAAGATGAGCAGGACCATGAGGGGAAGGGTGGCGACGGTGAGGAGGCGGCTGAGTCCTGCCATGTGGTCGGTGGGGGCGGGGCCGTGGCCCCGCCCCTTCACCCCCTTACCGGATGATGTTCACCAGGTCCTGCAGGATCTGGTCGCTGGCGGTGATCACGCGAGACGAAGCCTGGAAGCCCCGCTGCGCAAGGATCATGTTCGTGAACTGCTGCGCCAGGTCCACGTTGGAGGCCTCCAGGGTGCCGGTCTGCACGACCCCTCGCCCTCCTGTGTTCGGCGGCCCGACGATGGGGTCTCCGGATGCAGCGCTCGGTGTCCACAGGTTCTGGCCGCTGCGCTGCAGACCGCCCGGATTGACGAAGTTGGCAAGCGCAATCTGCCCGATGATGCGATTCGCGCCGTTCGAGTAGATGCCGGAGATCTCACCGCTGGAGCCGACGGCGAAGCTCACGAGCGTGCCGGCGGGGAACCCGTCCTGGTTCGTCATCGTGAGCTGCGACTGGCCGGCGAACTGCGTGACGCTCGAGAAGTCGACGTCGAAGTCGAGCGGCTCGGCGGCATCGCCCGGAAGGGTGCCCAGGCTGAAGGAGAGCATTCCGTCCGGCGGATTCGTGAGCTCTCCCGTCGTGTCGTCGAACTCCAGCTGGGCCGGGGTCGGGGTCACCGACACGAGGGCGGTGCTCGGATCGCCGTCGTCGTCGTAGTACGCGGTGACGTTCCAGGTGTTCGGCGCCGCGTCCTTCTCGAACTCCAGCCGGAGCGTGTGCGCGTTGCCGAGCGAGTCGTAGACGGTCACGGTGGTGGTGACGATTCCGCCTGCGGCCGTGCCTGCATTCAGGTTGCCAGCCATGGTCATGAGAGTGGTGGGCTGGGCGCTGATGCGCGTTCCGAACGGAATCTCGAGCGCGACGAGCGGTCCCTCGGTGTCGATCGCCCCGGAGGCGTCCGCCATCCAGCCCATCACCCGCAGCCCGGTCGAGGGGTTGATGAGGCCGCCGTCGACGCCGATGTCGAACGCGCCGTCGCGCGTGTAGTAGTTCCGGGAGCCATCGGAGACGATGAAGAAGCCGTCACCCTGGATGGCGAAGTCGGTGAGCTTTCCCGTCGACTGAAGCGAGCCCTGCGTCATGATGTTGTCGATCCCGCCGAGCGTCATGCCGAGGCCGATCTGCGCCGGGTTCACGCCGCCGCGGCCTTGCTGCGGCGAGCTCGCTCCCCGGATCTGCTGCGCGAGGATGTCCTGAAAGGTCACGCGGCTCGACTTGAAGGCGACCGTATTCACGTTCGCGATGTTGTTGCCGACCACGTCCATGAAGGCCATGTGGCTGCGCAGGCCCGAGATCGCCGAGAAGAGTGAGCGCATCATGGTTCCGTTCCCCCTTTACGTGTCGCGGTAAGTGTTCGTCGATTCTGTCGGGCCCCCGCATTTGCGGACCGGCCCACTCACGCGATGACCACGCTGTCGACGTTCGTGAAGACCCGTTCACCTCCTCCAATGCGATGATTCATCGCCGTGACCACGGTTCGGCCACGGACATCGACGACGAATGCGAGCTCGTCGAGCAGGACGACGGACTGCCGTGCGCCTTTCTCGGCTGCCCGGCGGACCGCGGACTCCAGCCGCGCCACCCGCGCCGGGTCGAGCCGGAGTTCCCGACGCTCGACCCGGCGGGCCGCGTGGCGCGAGAGGGAGAGGCTCCCGATGGCCCGGCTGAGCTCACGCGCGAACTCCTCACGTGGCGCTCGCTCGTCGAGCTGCTCGGGCGCGGAGCGCGCACGCGCTGGAGCCACCGGCGCCAGGCCATCGAGCTGAACGCGCATCTCAGCGCACCTCCACCACGGAGAAGAGGTCGACGACGTGATTCCCGATGACGAGCACGGGCACGCCGTCCGGCCCCACCACCACCCGTTCCACGACCCCGCTGATCTCCGTCCCAGCGGTAGCGGAGCTGGCCGCCGCTTCCTTCACCCGCGCGTCCGCATCCACCGCCTGCCGTTGCGGACCCGCGAGATCGCCGTACGGGAGCCCGAAGAGCTCACGTGCGACGATGTCCCGCACAACCTCAACGCCCGCGCTCGTCCGTCCGACCACCTCCTTGCCGATGAGCGCAGCGGCGCTGGAGAGCTCGCTCAGGCCTTGCATCGCCTTGATGCCCTGCGCCACGAGCTGCATCTGGTTCAGCGCCTCGAACTGGGCGAGCTGTGCCATGAAGTCCGTGTCGCTCTGCGGCGCCAGCGGGTTCTGGTTTCGAAGCTGGGCCACGATGAGCTTCATGAAGTCGAGCTTGTCCAGCTGGGTGTCGGCACTCGCGCTGGGCGTGTACGTGGCGTTCTGCAGGCTGGTTACGGGGTCGACCTGGAACGTGGACATGTGCGGCCCCCTCAGGCGTAGAAGGAGAGATTCCCGTGCGGGTTGAAGCGGCGGCGCACCCGCCACGGCGAGCCACCGATGCTCGGCTCCCGGTCAGGGAACACGGCAGCACCCTCTCGCTCCCGCTCCCACGCGGACCCTCCCTGGGAGTCGCGGCCGTTGCCGGGGTCGGAAGCGAGAGCGAGGGAGAGACCACCGAGCGCGAAGCCTCTCGCACCGAGCTGCTGTTCGAGCAGCGGCCGGTGCGCGACGAAGAGCTGGAGCACGTCGAACCGCTCCGCCCGGATGTCCACGCGCACGGCGCCGGAGTCGACGCGAAGCTTGAGGAGCACCTCCCCGAGCTCGGGAGGATCGAGGTGGACTCGCGCCTCACGGTCTCCCTCCAGCTCGACGACGGCTTCCACCACCTGGTCGACGAACCGCGACCGGACGGGACCGTCCCCCTCCTGTGGCTCAGCCGCGGGCGCCGGGTGAGCGATCGGGCCGGGCTCCGGCGCATGGACGGGCTCGAAGATGGGGCCAAGTCCTCGCGGGTCGCCGGCGGCTCCGCGATCGCGAGGGTCGAGGGCGCGAACGGTGTCCGCCACCTCAGGGCCTCTACGAACGCCGCGCTCCCCTGCAGTCCCGGTGGCGCTCCCGACGAGGCGGACCGCGCCATCGTGCGCCGGGGCGCCGCCGCCGCCTTCCGCCGGCCTCGATTCGGGAGCGGGCGCTGGTTCGTCGTCCCCGAGTACCTCGGGGCGGTTCGTCCCGGCCCTGCCCGCGGTTTCCATCCTCCCGGGGTCGAGCGGTGCCGGCTCAGGCTCGGGAAGTGAGGAGCCCTCCGCACGCGCGCTCGCGCGATCCGGCCCGACCCTCCCCGGTGCCTCCGAGCTGTCCGCGGTGCTCGAGACCAGCGGCGGCTCGGCCCCACCTCGGACGGGAGGCGTCTCCTGCTCGGAGTGCGGCTCCGCTCCCCCATCCCTCGCCCCTGCCTCAGGAGAGACCACCGCCGCCTCGTTCCGCGCGTCCGCCCCCGCGGCTGGTCCGGCCACCGGTGCGGCAGCTCCGCTCAGAGTGCCGCGACCGAGCCCGCGGGCAGGATCCTGCCCGGCGTGCGCCTCGTTCGCGATCGGCTTCGCGCCGCTCACGACGAGGAGCAGCTGGGCCACGGGCGAGGCCGCGACGTCCGGCTCAGGCTGCTTCATCGGGTTCGGCCCCTCCTCTTCGGTCCCGTCGCCGTCGCGGGTGCCTTCCGGCGGCGCCTCGGGTGCCTCCCCGGCGGGGCTCAGTCCAGGAAGGAGTCCCGACGGGACCTGGGCCTGCCCGGCCAGGCCCTGTGCCGGGGCGGCACCGGAGCCGGCCGGCGTCGCGCCGTCTTGCAGAAGGCCGGCCACCGCCAGGAGGAGGGCGCGGAAATCGCCTTCGGCCGGGACCAGGCCGCTCGTGGCCAGCGCCTCGGGCGAGATGCCGCCTCCGGCGCCCGGCACCCGAAGTTCGGGGTTCGTCATCGGGAGGAGTCCCATGGGACGGCCTCCTAACGTGGTTGGGTCCAGCCTCTCCCAGCTGGCGCCCGTCCAACATCGGGAGGCAATCGGAGTCCGGCGCCGAAAACCCCTACGCCGCGGGAGGGCGAACGACGATTTCGCGAGCACGTGCGCTTCCCAAAGCGCGCGGGTGAGGAACGTGAATCAGGGGCGCCCGACGGGCGCCCCCGGGACACCGCTGCATGCGCACTGCGCCTCAGATCTGCATCCGCGAGATCTCGCGGTATGCCTCCACGACCTTGTTGCGTACCTCGGTCGCGAGGCTGATGGCGAGGGTCTCCATCTCCAACGCCAGCATGACGTCGTGCAGCTCGACATCCTCCCCCGTCGCCATCGCCTGCAGCTTCGCGTTCGCCTCCGCCGAGACCGACTGCAGCTGGCGGAGGGCGTTGGTGAGCAGCTCGCCAAACCCGGAGACGGTCCCGGCGACGGACTCGCGCGCGGGCCCCGAAGCGGCGGCGTTAGCCTGGATGGGTCCGAGCTCCATCACTCCTCCTCCTTATCGGCGAGCGAGATCGAGTGCCGCCAGCGCCATCTGCTTGACTGCCTGGAGGACGGTCGCGTTCGCCTGGTACGAGCGGTTCGCCGAGACGAGGTCCGTCATCTCGGTGACGAGGTCGACGTTCGGCAGCTCCACGTAGCCTTCCGCGTCGGCATCGGGGTGCTCCGGCGCCCGGACGCGGCGGAACGGGCTCGTCGTGTCCTCCGTCACCTGCGTGAGAACCACCCCGCGCTCCGGGGAGCCCGTGAACCGTCGCACGAGGTCGGCGAAAGGAACCTGGTCGGCGGAGGCGAAGAGCACCACGCGCCTGCGGTATGGGCCCCCTTCCGGGGTCCGCGTCGTCTCCAGGTTGGCGACGTTTGCCGCCACGACGTCCATGCGGATCCGCTGCGCGCTCAGCCCCGATCGAATGGCAGAGATCGTACCGAACAGACCCATCGTTTCCTCCTCGCCTACACCGTCCGGATCACGTTCCGGAGCTGCTCGAACTTGCGCGCAAGGGCCTGCGCCGCGGCCTGGTACCGCGCCTGCGTCTCCACGAGCAGGACCATCTCCTGGTCGATGTCGACGTCGTTCCCATCCATGCGGCTGGAGACGAGTCGCTGGGCCGCTTGGAGCGCCTGTCCCGCCGGGCTCGCAGTTGGCTGCACATGGCGCGGGTGGGTGGTGACCAGAGCCGGGCGGGAACTGCCGAGCTCGCGTGCCAGCTCGGTCTCGAAGGACACCTCCTGCCGCCGGTACCCCGGCGTGTCGACGTTGGCGATGTTGTCCGCGATGGCATCGCGCCGTCGCGCGAGGCCCTCCAACCAGGCTGTGAGGGTGTACAACCCCCGGTCACCGTGGATTCGCATCGGCCGCCTCCTCCTGCAGGGACCGCCACCAGCGCGATGCGGCCACCTCATCGAGGCGCGCCCGCTCGCGCCGCTGGCGCCGTTTCCGCTCCCGTTCCTCTCGCCGCTCGATGACGACCTCGATCGCACGCCGCGCCCGCCTGCGCTCCAGCAGGGCATCGAGGCGAGCGGCCTCTTCGCGCTCCGCCGCCTGGAGCGCCCCGCGGCGGGCTTCCATGCGGCGGAGGAGCAGCAGGCGGTACGCCACCTCGGTCTGCAGCACGTCGTGGTCGACCGTTCCCGCGGGAGGTGGCCCGCCGCGCGTCAGGAGCACCCGCCGCGCCGACTCCACTGCGCCGAGCCGTTCGCGCCGGGCGGCCGCCAGCCGCCTCGCCTCCGCGAACTCGCCCTCGGCAAGCCGCTCGAGCCGCTCCCGGTGACGCAGGATGCGTTCCAGACGAGCGATGCGTCCCTTCACGTGGCATCCTCCCAAGCCGCGTCTTTCGTGACCGGCCCGTCTCGCCGCTGGACGAGCCCCAGCAGCCAGGTCCGCGTCTCCTCGAACGTGGCCGCCTCGTCGGGCTGCTGGCGGAGGAAGCGCTCCAGCTCCTCACGGAGGCGGATCGCCTCGTCGACGCGCGGGTCGCTTCCTCGCACGTAGGCGCCGATAGCGATGAGGTCCCGCGCCTCCTCGTAGGCGGCGAGCAGGGCGCGGAGGTGCCGCGCCGCCGCCAGGTGCTCCTCGTCGGCGACCTTCGACGCGAGGCGGGAGACGCTGGCCAGCACATCGATCGGCGGGTAGTGCCCGGCGTTCGCGAGCGCCCGCGAGAGGACGATGTGCCCGTCGAGGGTGGCGCGGGCGAGGTCGGAGATCGGCTCGTCGAGGTCGTCGCCGTCGACGAGCACCGTGTAGATGGCCGTGATGGAGCCGCGCGCCGCGGCGCCAGCGCGCTCGACCAGCCTCGGGAGCGAGGTGAACACCGAGGGCGGGTACCCGCGCGTAGTCGGCGGCTCGCCGGCTGCCAGCCCGACCTCCCGCTGGGCCATGGCCACGCGCGTGAGGCTGTCGAAGAGGAGGAGCACGTCGAGCCCCTCGTCGCGGAACCCCTCGGCGATGGAGGTCGCAACGTCCGCAGCGGCGAGGCGCATTTGTGCCGGGGCGTCGCTCGTGGAACTGACGACGATCGCCCGGCTCAGGCCGGCCTCGCCAAGGTCGTGCTCGATGAACTCACGCACCTCGCGGCCGCGCTCGCCGATCAGGGCGAGCACGGTCACGTCCGCCTCCGTGCCGCGCGCGAGCATGCCAAGAAGGGTGCTCTTCCCTACGCCCGAGCCGGCGAAGATGCCGACTCGCTGACCCCGCCCAAGCGTGAGGAAGGCGTCGATGGCGCGGACCCCCGTGGCCAGCCTGCGGCGAATCGGTGGCCGCTCGAGCGCGGGAGGGGGATCGACGCGCGCGGGTCGCCAGCGAGCCGCGAGTGGCGACGGGCGGCCATCGAGGGGGCGACCGAGCCCATCGAGCACCCTCCCGACCAGCGCGGGCGACACCGGTGCTTCCAAGCCGCGATGGAGCGCCCGGGCGGGCGAGCCAGCCGTGACCGGACCCCGCTCCATCAGCGCCACCTGGCACTGCGTCCCGCGCACGCGCACTGCCTCCCCCACCAGCGGCGTACCCGCAGGGCCCTCGATGCGTACGAACTCCCCCGGCTGCGCCGGCATGCCGGAGACCGTGACCACGTCGCCGCGAACCTCGACGACCGTGCCGGTCCTCCGAGCGAGCGGCACCGACTCGATGGCGCGGAGCAGCTCCTCGGCGCCGTTCATGCGGCCCTCCCAGACGCGCGGCGCAGGGCCTCTGCAAGTGCCTCGATGCGGGCGTCGAGCGTGGCCTCGATGCGTCCGTTCCGGAGGTCGATGACGCAGCCCCCGAGCGAGACGCCGTCGTCGGGCTGGACGGCGGGAGCGCCTTCGGAGAGGGCCGCCTCCACGAGCGGGGCAACGCTGGGATGGACGCGAACCACGAGGACCTCGTCCCCGGCGGCCGCCCGCAGCGCTTCCTGGCAGACCGCGAGCGTGCGAGCGGGATCGGCCTCGAACCACTCCGTGGCGAGACGGCGGACGGCGAGCTCCACGGCGCGGGCGACCACGGCCAGCGCTTGCCCGGCAATCTGGTCCCGAATCGCCTTGCCCTCCTGAGCAGCGGCGCAGAGCAGCTGCAGCCACTGCTCCGCCTCCCTGCGCGCCTGCTCCTCGCCCGCGGCGAATCCGGCGGTGAACCCCTCCCGCCGAGCCTGCTCCCGAGCCGCATCCGCGGTGCTTCGGATGCGTGCCGCTTCTGCCTCCGCGGCGGCGAGCAGCTCGGCTGCGCGCGCTTCCGCCGCCGCCAGGATCTCCTCGGCCCTCGCGTAGGGTTCGGCGAGAGGCAGCCTGCGCGAGCCGCCGCTGGAGAGGAACACCTCGCCGGCGGTCTCCGCCGCCCGGAGCACGCGCCGCCTAGAGGACGAGCTCATCGTCACCTCCGCGTGCGATGACGATCTCCTCCGCCTCGTCGAGCCGCCTGATGACCTCCACGATGCGGGCTTGCGCCTCCTCCACCTGGCGCAGCCGGACCGGCCCCATCGCTTCCATGTCCTCGCGGAGCATCGCCGCCGCGCGCTGCGACATGTTGCGGAGGATCGCCTCCTTCACGTTCTCGGGCGTCGCCTTCAGGGCCAGCGCCAGATCCCGCACCTCGACTTCGCGCAGGATGCGCTGGATGGAGCGATCGTCGAGCTGCGCGATGTTCTCGAAGACGAACATCCGCTTCTTCACCTGCTCGGCGATCTCCGGAGCCTCGTCCTCGAGCGCCTCGACGATGGTCTTCTCGGTGAGGCGGCTCGTGTGCTTCAGGATGGCAACGAGCGTCTCCACGCCGCCGACGTTTCGAAGCTCGCGGGTGGGCTGCAGCACGGCCGAGAGCTTCTTCCGGATGACGGCTTCCACCTCGGTGAGGACGTCGGGGCTTGCCCGCTCCATGATGGCGATGCGCTCCGCGACCTCGGCGGCGAGCTCGGGCTCGAGCGACGAAAGGACCTGCGCCGCCTTCTCCGGCTGAAGGAAACAGAGGAGGAGGGCGATCGCTTGCGGATGTTCGTTGACGAGGAAATGGGCGAGCTGCTGTGCGCTCAGGTGGCGCAGGAATCCGAACGGCACCGAGGGCGAAGAGGCAGAGAGCCGGTCGATGAGCTGGCTCGCCTTCTCGTCCCCGAGAGCCAGCCGGAGCAGCTCTTCCGCGTACTCGAGCCCCCCGAGCGAGATGACGTTCCGCGCCACCGCCGCTTCCTGGAACTCCTGTAGCACCGCCCGCCGCTGCTCGGGACGCAGCTCGCCGAGCGCCGTGATCTCCCACGTGAGCTGCTCGATATCGTCGTCGCTGAGGTGGCGCAGCACTTCCGCCGAGCGCTCCTTGCCGAGGGTGATGAGGAGCGCCGCCGCCTTTCTTCGCCCTTTGAGCCGCTCCTCCTTGGCGACCACCGGCTAATCCTCCTCACGCATCCACGTCTGCACCACGTCGGCCACAGCGCGGGGGTTCGTCGCCGCCAGCTTCAGCACCCGCTCCTCGGCGGGGTCGGGGAGCGGCGCGATGTCGGGCACCGGCGGCGGAGGGACGGCCGGATCGTCGCCCGGGGCCCCCAGTGCCGGGGCGACGACGGATGCGGTCCGGCTGAGGAACGCCTCCTGGCGCTTGGAGAGGGCGCGCACGAGCAGGAAGAGCAACAGGAACGCCAGCACGACCGCCACGATCGGGAGCAGGTAGCGCACGTACTGGAGGTACTGGTCGAAGGCGCTACCGCCTTCGAGGACGAAGCCCTCGCGCACGCTCGGGTCGAAGGGGACGCGAATCACGGAGAGGGTGTCGCCGCGAGACTGGTCGAGGCCGACCGCAGCGGCGACCGCCGTCATGATCGCGGACTCCTGCGAAGCCGGGACGCTCTCGTCCAACACCACCGAAACACTGAGCCGCTCGAGCTTGCCCGGAGCGCGCACGGTGGTGGTCGCCGTGCGGCTGATCTCGTTGTTTACCGTGGTCTCGGTGCGCGTGTACTCGCTGTTCCCGGTCGCGTTCGTTCCCGCACCGGCGGTGCCGCCGTTCGAGCCGGTCCCGGGCACGTTCCCCACGGTGAGGTTCGTCCCGGTGAACGTCTCGGTGACGGTCGTCGAGCTGCGGGGCACCGCCTGCTCCGGCGGCGCGTACTCCTCGGCGGTTTCGGTGACGGCGTCGAAGTTCAGGAACGCGCGCACGGTGACCGCGCTTCGCCCGGGGCCCACGACCTTGGCCAGCGTCTCCTCCACATCCCGCTCAAGCGCGAGCTCGTACTGGCGCTGCAGCTCTAGCTGCGAGGCGGTGGCTCCGGACGCGAACGGCGAGGACTCGGTCGCCCCGTCGTACAGCACCCGGCCCGACTGGTCGATGATCGTCACTCCCTCGGGCTCGAGGCCGTCGACCGAGTGGGAGACGAGGTTCGTGATCCCGCGAATCTGCTCCTTGCTGAGTGAGGCGCCGGGACGAAGCTGGAGGACGACGCTCGCCGTCGGCTTCGTCTCGTCTCCGGCGAACAGCTTCTCCTCGGGGATGTTGATGTGCACGCGGCTGGCACGAACCGGTTCGAGCGTGTTGATGGAGCGGGCGAGCTCCCCCTCCAGGGCGCGCCGGAAGTTCACCTGCTGCTCGAAATCGGTGACGCCGAACCGTGTCTTGTCGAACAGCTCGAAGCCGACCCCACCGCCGCTCGGAAGCCCAGCCTGGGCGAGGAGGATCCGGACTTCGGCCACCTTGTTCGCCGGCACGGCGACGGTGGAGCCGCCTCCGCCAATCTCGTACGGGATCCCGTGCTTCTCGAGCTCGTCGGCGATGGCCGCCGAGTCCTCGGCAGCAAGCCCGCTGAAGGCGACGACGAGATTCGGCCGCTGAGACGCCGAGTAGAGCAGGTAGAGGACCGCGACGAGGGCTACGAGGAGCCCCGCCACGACGAGCTGCCGTGAGCGAGGAAGTGCGTTCCACCGGTCGACGAGAGCGGAGAGCGTCACGCGCTCGTTCATTCCGCGCCCCACCTCCTGCGGGCCAGGCTACGGCGGCGCTCCGGGCTTCCGTATCCGGAAGCGCCCGGTTCTCGGTTGGGAGTCCCGCGATCTCCGCCCGGCAGAACCCTTACAGGGTCGCCGTCACCTCCCCCACGAGCGTGTTTACGCGCCCTCACGGTTCGGATATCGTTGCTGGGCGCACTTCACTGAGGGGGAAGAACCATGACAGAAACGGAACGACCGTCCCTCGGACTGATCACAGACGAGCTTCGCGCCGCCGTCGGCAAGGAGAGCGAGCCCTGGATCTGCGAGGTGGACAAGACGTCGATCCGGATGTTCGCCCGTGCCGTCGGCTACACCGACCCCATCTTCTATGACGAGGAGGCTGCGAAGAAGGCTGGCTACCGGAGCCTTCCCGCGCCGCCGGGCTACCTCGGCACGCCGGTGTACAACCCGGCGGCGGCCGACGGAGCGCGGGGGCGCCTGCGGCTCCCTCCTCCGGGACGCCCGCTTACGCGCGTCCTTAACGGGGGCACCGAAATCGAGTACTTCGATGACATCTGCGCTGGCGACGTCCTCACCGCCCGAGCGCACCTCGCCAAGGTGGAGGAGCGCCGCGGCAGCATCGGCGACATGCTCATCCTGACCACGAAGACCGTGTACACGAACCAGGAAGGGAAGGTCGTGGCCATCATGACCGGCACTTCCATCAGGTACTAGGGAGGAGGAGACGACATGGGCGCTCGCTGGAGTGAGGTTCACGAGGGGATGGAGATCCCATCTCTGAAGAAGAACTGCAGCACCCAGCAGCTCGTGATGTGGGCTGCCGCCTCGGGCGACTTTTACCAGATTCATTACGACAAGGATTTCGCGCTCTCCACGGGACTCAAGAACATCATCGTCCACGGGGCGCTCAAGCACGCGTTCCTGGGGCAGATGCTCCATGAGTGGATCGGGCATGAGGGGCGCATCAAGCGATTCGGGTGCAGCTACCGCGGGATGGATTATCCGAACCAGGACATCATCTGCCGCGGAGTGGTGACGAGGAAGTACGAACAGGACGGCGAGAAACTCGTCGACCTGGAGATCTGGACCGAGAATCCTGACGGCCAGCGAACCTCGCCGGGATCCGCAACGGTCCGCTTGCCGGACTAACGCTCGCCCGCCACGGTCGCGGCCAAACGCTGCCCGGAAAGGAGCATTCGTGGGGAACCTTCTCGAAGGCAAAGTGATGGCCATGACAGGCGCGGGGCGTGGCATCGGTCGCGAGTGCGCGTTGCTCGCCGCAGCCGAAGGCGCCCGGGTCGTCGTCAACGATCCCGGCGTGAACCCGGACGGCACGGGGCACGACGCGGGCCCGGCCGAGCAGGTGGTCGAGGAGATCCGCAAGGCCGGGGGCGAGGCAGTACCGAACTTCGCCGACGTCTCGACGATGGAGGGCGGAGAAAGCGTCATCCGCACCGCCCTCGACACCTGGGGCCGGCTGGACGGCCTCATCAACCTCGCCGCCATCCTCCGCGACCGGATGATCTTCAACATGACCGAAGAGGAGTGGGACGACGTCATCCGCGTCGACCTGAAGGGGCACTTCACGACGATCAAGCCTGCGTCCGTGCTCTTCCGCCAGCAGCGGTACGGGAGGATCGTCAACTTCACATCCGTCTCCGGCCTCCAGGGGAACTCCGGGCAGGCAAACTACGGGGCGGCCAAAGCAGGCGTGGCGGGGCTCACGCGCGTCGTCGCCCGTGACCTGGGCCGGTACGGGGTCACGTGCAACGCCATCGCCCCGGGGGCTCAGACCCGTCTCACCGCCACCGTCCCGCAACAGGCGCGAGAGCTGCGCGCCCAGCGCGGCATCGCCGGTCCCACCGGGCCCACGCCGCCCGCCAACCGGGCGGCCGAAGAAGCGGCGGCCATGCGCACACCCGATATGGTGGCGCCGATGACGATCTACCTGCTGCTCGACGAGGCGTGGAACATCAACGGGCACATCTTCCAGGTCGCCGGTGGCCTCGTCGGGCTCCTGCAAGACCTCTACCCGCCACACCGGATCATCTACAAGCACGGGAAGTGGACGCTCGATGAGCTTCGGATGCTCGTGCCGACGCAGCTCATGGCGGGCGTGCAGAACCCGGCGCCGCCGGCGCCCGATATCAAGGTCCCCGGCCGCGATCTCTGACGAGTCGGCGGGCGGCTCCCCTCCGGCGCCGCCCGCCACGCCGCTCGGTCTCGGATCGCGGTAGGATGCTGCCATGGAGTTAGAGGCGAAGCGGCAGCGCGTGCTCGACCTGCTCCGCTCGTTCGAGCGGGTCATCGTGGCCTTCAGCGGCGGGGTCGACTCCACGCTCGTGGCCGCGCTCGCCCGGGAAGCCGTCGGCGACCGAGCCGAAGCCGTGACGGGTGTTTCGCCCTCGGTGCCGGCACAGGAACGTGCGGAAGCGGCGCGGCTCGCGCGGCAGATCGGGATCGCTCACCGCTGGGTCGAGACTCGTGAGCTCGAGCGGCCCGAGTATGTCGCCAACTCCCCCATGCGCTGTTTCCACTGCAAAGACGAGCTGTACGGACTGCTGCGCCGACTCGTCACCGAGTCCGGCGGTGCCGTGGTCGTGGACGGCACCAACGCCGACGACCTTGCCGATTGGCGGCCTGGGCGCGAGGCAGCGAAGCAACACGGCGTGCGCAGCCCGCTCGCGGAGGTGGGGGTAACGAAAGCGGAAGTGCGTGAACTCGCTCGGACGATGGGCCTCCCGAACTGGGACAAGCCCGCCATGGCCTGCCTCGCCAGCCGCATCCCGCACGGCACGCCCGTAACGGTGGAGGTGCTGCACCAGGTCGACGAGGCGGAAGAGGCGCTACGGGCGCTCGGCTTCCGGCAGCTTCGCGTCCGCCACCACGGCGAGATCGCGCGGCTGGAGCTCGACGAGGATGGCTTCGCGCTACTCTCGAACCCGGAGCTCCGCGCTCGAGCCGTCGCCGCCGTGCGCAGCGCGGGGTACCGCTACGTGACCCTCGACCTGGAAGGCTACCGGCAGGGCAGCCTCAATCCTCGCCAGCCAGCACCACGCGCGTAGCGATCAGCTGGGCGCCGTCGCTCACCTGCACGACCCCGGCTGCCGTCACGCGCTCGCCCTGCAGGGACTCGAGCTCCACCTCTCGGAACGGGACGGCGCGGTCACCGGTGACGAGAACCCCTTCTGGGGCCAGGCGAACCGTCAGCGGGCCCCGCGGCGTGGAGAGCACGAAACCGCCGTCGAGCAAACGCTCCACCCGGCCCTGCACGGCGACGAGCGCGGTGCGAGCGGCCCGCTGGCCCACGGGAACGATGGTCACACCCGCCGCTCCCTCGCCGCGCAAGGGGCGCACCTCCACCTCTAGCCCCGCCAGCCCCTCTGTGCGCCCGAGCAGTGGCCGCAGGAGCGCGAGAGGAGCCTCCACCAGCAGCAGCCGATCCTGCTCCGTGGTGCGAACAATCAGCCGCGCACTCTCCCCGTTCGGTTGCACGGCCACCGAAACGATCGTCGCGCGAAGCGGGCGGTCGAGACGCGCCAGCCGTTCGAGCGGAATAGGCCGGGGGAGCTCTTCCCCTCGAGCGCCGACCGCGAGGGCGGTGGCGACGAGCCTGCGGTTCTCGTCCACGCGCGCGAGGACGACCGCCTGAGCTCCTGCCGCCGGCGCCTCCAGCGGCCGCCCGGCAGCGTCGGTGACCGCGGCTTCGGGGGGCACCTCGAGCGGGTAGGTGCCGAGCGGTGAAGCGACCGCGAGGCCTTGTTCGTCCGACACGAGTACGCCCTCCAGCTCCACCACGTCCCCGGGCCGCAGCGGCTCCGCGCTCGCCGTCTGTTCGCCGGGTGTGAGCATCACCAGCGCGACGAGCAGCGCGGCCACCGCCGCCGCGGCCGCGGCGAGCCCGCCGAGGAGACGAGGGTAACCGGGGCGCACCCGCGCCTCCGCTCCGGCCCCGCGTGTCATCGCCGCCCGGAACCTCGCCCGTCCGCGCTCGCGGGCGGCAAGGGCCTCGCCTCGGAGGTGCAGTCCTGCTGCCCGGAGCTCCTCCTGCGCGCGGAGCGTCTCCTCGAGCAGCGCTCGCAGCTCCGGGGGCGCGTCGTCAGGCACGCGGCCCGCCGCCAGCGTGCGGGCGACGAGCTCATCTTGCTGCCGCTCGGTCTCGCTTCGCTTGCGCCAGAACACCATCCTCACCGTCCCGCTCCTCGTTCTCGTAGCCGGCGCGCCATCGCCGCGAGAGCACGCCGTTGCAACGTCTTCACCGCCTCCTCTGACCGCTGCATGAGCCGCGCCGTGTCGGCGATGGACCGGTCCTCGATGAATCGCAGGAAGAGCACGAGCTGCTGGTCGGGCGTGAGTTCCTCCAGTGCTGCCTGCAGGTCCACCCGCAGCGCTGCGGCGTCCAGCTCGCCGCCAGCACCGGCCACGGGCGCGTCGAGGGGTACGGCCTCGCCGCGCCGGTGGCGGCGCTTCTGGTGGTCGCAGAAGAGGTTCCGTGCGATGCCGATGAGCCAGGCGCCGATCGGCACCCCTCGATACTGGAACCGGTCCGCCCGGGCGAAGGCGACCTCGAACACCTGGCTCGCGAGCTCCTCCGCCTCGGCAGCGTCGCCGACGCGAATGCGGAGGAACCCGTAGATGGTCGGGTACTGGTCCTCGTAGATGCGAGACCACGCATCGGGATCCCTCCTGCGCGCCAGGGCGGCGAGCGTCGCCTCGGGATCCGAAGACGCGCCCTCGTCCCCGGCCCTGCGACGGAAGAAGCTCACCGCGTCACCCGATCCATGGCCGACCTCGGTGCAAAGGTGACGGCCTCAACTGCCGTTGCGGACGCCACGCTCCTCGAGGTACTGCATCGTCTTCCGGTACCACTCTTCCTCGATGTGGCCGGCGGCCATCAGGTAGTTGGCGATCTGCTCGAGGGTGAGGATGGAGATGAGGTTGATGCCGGCCGCCTTCAAAGCCTGCCGGCCGCCCTCCTGCCGGTCCACGAGGGTGACCGCGTCCCGAACCTCGAGGCCGGCCTCCGCGAGCGTGGCAGCGGTCTGGAGGATGCTCCCGCCACCAGTGATGAGGTCGTCGATGATCAAGCAGGTCTGCCCGCGAACGTACACCCCCTCGATGACGTTCGCCTTATCCGTCGACGGGGGGTGGATGTAGATCATCGGGATCTTCGTCTCCAGGGCGAAGGCCGTGGCGATGTGGAGCCCGCCGAACGGGACGCCTGCCACGAGCGTGAACGGCTGTACGTGCGGATGGCGCATCGACATCAGCGTTTCGAGCTCTTCGCGGATGATCCGCGCCACCCGGGCCAGGGCGCGCGGGCTGCTCACCAGCCGACGAACGTTGATGTAGATCGGCGAGTGAACCGCGGTCCGGCCCAGCGTGAAGTCACCGAACTGGATCGCGTCGAGCTTCCAGAGCTCCTCCGCAAGCCAAAGGTTTCCCGTCGGTCGATGGCTTCTCGTCAATGCTTGAACCCCGCCACGAATCTCGTTGCGGCCGGTGCCGCGACAAACGGATTATCCGTAACCTTCATCCTACGCGCCCGACGCTCGTTCCTCGCCCGGCTCTCCCAGCGAGTTCACCGGAGTTATCGGAGCCCGCCCTGCCAGCACCGCGACGACGTTCTCCGCCGCCAGCTCCGCCATCCGCGCCCGCGTTCGTTCGCTCGCCGAGGCGATGTGCGGCGTGATGAGCACCTGGTCGAAGCGATACAAAGGGTGATCTGGCGGCAGCGGCTCCGGGTCGGTGACGTCGAGCGCTGCCCCGGCGAGGTGGCCATCGGCGATCGCATCCACCAGCGCGTCGTGGTCCACGATCCCGCCGCGAGCCGTGTTGACGAGGTACGAGCCTCGGCGCATCGCGCGGATTCGCTCCCGGTCCATCAGCCGATGCGTGTCGGGGGTGAGCGGAACGTGAAGGGATACGAAGTCCGACCGCTGCAGCAGGGCATCGAGGTCCGCCCACTCGACGCCTAGCGACTCCTCTGCCGCCGGCTTGCGGCTGCGGGCCGTGTACAGCACCCGCATGCCGAAGCCCCGGGCCCGCCGGGCGACCGCGGACCCGATCTGCCCCAGCCCCACGATGCCGAGGGTGGCGCCGTGCACGTCAGCGCCGAGAAAGGCAGTCGGGGACCACGTTCGCCACTTCCCCTCGCGGGCGAACCGCTCGGCGGGTACGATGCGCCGGGCAACGGCCAGGAGGAGCGCGAAGGCGAAGTCTGCGGTGGTCTCGTGGAGGATGCCCGGGGTGTTCGTGACCCAGACCCCGCGCTCCGTCGCAGCGGAGACGTCGATGTTGTCGAACCCGACCGCAACGTTGGCAAGCACCTTCAGCCGCGGGCAGCTTCGCAGCAGCTCCCTGTCGACACGGTCCGTGAGCAGCAGGACGGCGCCCTCCGCAGGCCGAAGCCGCTCCGCGAGAACCGGGGGCGGCGGGGGCAGCTCGTCGCCCCAGAGGTCGATCTCATGTCCCGCGTCGCGGAGGATCTCCAGGGCGCGACCGGGCAAGCGGCGAGAAACGAAGACGCGAGCCATGCGCGAAAGTGTGAACGAGCGGGCCCACGGTGCCAAGTCGCAGCGCCGTAGCCACGGCCGTACGATGTCACCGTGACGGGCCAAGCCGCCGGGAATCCGTTACGGCGCTGGGCGAATTCGACCTTTTTCGCCCTGCGGAACCGCCACTACCGGATCCTCTGGATCGGGACGACCCTGGCGTTCCTGGCGTTCATGATGTCCTGGGTCGTCCAGAGCGTCGTCGCGTTCGAGCTCACGGGGCGGAACGGGGCGGTGGGCGCGGTCTCCATGGGAATGGGCGTGGCCACAATCTGCATCGCGCCCTTCGGCGGCGTCATCGCCGATCGAGTCTCCAAACGGCGCCTCCTTCTCCTTGGCCAGACGGCGGTGGGACTGAACTTCGCCCTCGTGGGGCTGCTGATCGTCTTCGACCTCATCTCCATCGCATGGCTGGTCGCCTCCACGTTCGTCATGGGATCGGTCTTCTCGTTCATCGGGCCGGCACGGCAGGCGTGGGTCGGCGAGCTGCTGAGCGGCCGCGAGATGGCGAACGGGATTGCGCTCCAGCAGGTGGCGATGACCGCGACCCGCATCCTCGGGCCGCTGCTCGCGGCCCTTCTCATCGCGGCGCCAGGAGTGGGGACGGGCGGCACCTACCTCTTCATGGCTGCCCTGTTCGTCATCGTCGTCGGCACGCTCGCGCAGCTGCCGCCCACGCGACCCCGGGGAGGCGCACCGGTCTCGGTCCTCGACGACCTCCGGGCCGGTGTCAGCCACCTCCGCGCCCGGCCGCGCCTCGAGCTGCTGGCCCTGCTCTTCATCGGCATCGTCATCGGCGGCTACTCGTACCAGGTCGTGCTGCCAGGGCTGCTCGAGAACGAGCTCAACCGCAGCGCACGAGACCTCGGCCTGCTGATGGGCGTCGGGGCCGTCGCCGGCTTCATCGCTACCGTCGGCCTCGCCGGCCTGGCGGGGAGCAAGCACGCCTGGACACTCATGTTCGGCGGTGCCGCGCTGCTCGGTGGCTCCCTCCTCTGGGCGTCGGCTGCTCCCAGCTTCTCGATCCTGGCCGCGGCAATGTTCCTCGCGGGGGCCGGTACGGGCGCCTTCCAGATGCTGAACAACGCGCTCGTCATGCAGGAGTCGGAGCCTGCCTACTACGGACGGGTGATGTCGCTGACGATGCTCGCGTGGGGAGCGAACGGGTTGGCGGGCCTGCCCTTCGGCATCCTCGCCGACGCCATCGGCGAACGGGCGACAGTGTTCGTGATGGGCAGCATCGTCCTTGCATCCGTCGGCGTTGCCGTCGCCGTCTTCGCCGCGCTGCAGGGTCGGAGCAAGCCGGCAGCGGCCGAGGAGGCCGAAGCAGCGCTCGCCGGCCGACGCTACCCTTGAGCTGAGGAGGTAGGACCGATGGGCCGAGAAGAGATCGCCGCCCTCATCCGCATCCTGGAGCGCGAGCTCGAGAAGGGAACGGAGGGGCTCGTCTTGGGGACGTGGCACATCCACTTCGACCGGAAGCGCCGGGCGTTCCTCTTCGACAAGTGCGAGAACGAAGGGTACTGCGAGGAGCGCCCCGCCGTCGTCGGGGTCGACGGAACGGTCATCGATCCTGGCGGGCCGTTGTTCGAGTAACGCTCGTCACGAAGTTCACACCTCTGCGGCCCTTTGGTTGTCCCGCAACCCTCGAGATCGGCGCCCTCACGGCCGAATGACAGAGTAGGAAGGCCGGGAGGAGCCATGGACCTCGGAGTGACGGGGCTTCGCTTGCTCGTCGTCGCGCGGACGCCGAACGACGCGCGCGAGTGGCGGGCGGCTCTCAGCGAGCACGGTTGGGACGTCCGCGGCGCGCGATCGATCCGCGAAGCCGTCCGTCTGGTCGCGAGCGGGCGATTCGATGCGCTGCTCGTGGATGCGGAGGTGTGGGCGGAGCAACCGGGCCTCCGCAGCGCTGCGGAGGCGAACCCGCCGCTCGCCGTCTGCCTCGTCGAACGGGACGGCGCCACCCCCGTGGGAGCGGCGACGCTCACGCCCGACCTCTTCCGGTCGCCCGGCGTAGCTCGCATCGTGACGGAAGCGGTCCGCACGCAGCGTGCGCGCCACCGCCGCCGCACCCTGCTGCGGTGGCTGGAGCGGGAGTCCCAATCCGACCCCGTCACGGGCCTGGTGAACGCCCGCGCCTTCGAACACGAGCTCCACGATCTGTGTCGCGAGGCGCGGGAGCGTGGCGCATCCGTCGGCCTCATCCTGCTCGAGCTCGTCGGTCTCGGTATCCTCGGCGAGGTCAACGGGCCGGCAGCGGCCGAAGATGCGCTCCGCCGCGCAGGCCGGCTGGTGGCGGCGAACGTGCGTGCCGTCGACCTGGCCGGGCGCGTCGGTCGCGACCGGTTGGCCATCGCGGTCAGCGACGCCGACGAGGACCTCGTGCGACGGATCGCACGCCGGATCGCCCATGCCTTCGAGCGCCAGGCGATGGAGGGGGCCATCCCGCCGCTGATGGTGAACGTCGCCGTCGCGGTCGGATCGCCTGACGCGCCGGCCGCGCTTCGTCGGCGCGCGGAAGAGCTCTTGGAGGGCGAGCAGCGGGCGCCGGTGCTGCTCAGTTCCTTCATGACGGTGCCGCCGGACGGCGGCCCGAGCGTTGCCTGAGGGAGCGGAGAGCGATGTTTCGTTTTCGACGAAGAGAGGACGAGTCGGCGAACCAGACGAGCGGCGACCAAGCGGACGGCCGAACGGATTCGGTGACCCGCCTCCCGAACTCCCAGTACTTCGCGGAGGCCGTCGAGCGGGAGGTGGCGCGCGGCTTCCGGACCGGCCTCGTGAGCTCGATCGTGGTCATCGAAATCGACCCCGTGCCGGCGAACCGGAACGACCTCCTCGAGGATCCGACGCTCGCGCGAGCCGTGGCCGCGAGGCTGCGCCGCGCCGTTCGCGCCACGGACCTCGTCGCTCGCCTCGATACCTGGCACTTCGCCGTCCTGCTCCCCGACTGTGATGACGACGGCGCCAATGAGTTCCGGGAGCGCCTCCGCACGGCTCTGAGCCGTACCCCGTTCCCTACGAGCGACGGGCGCCGCGTCTACCTCGTCACGCGGGTGGGTGCGGCAACGTGGGACCCGTCGATCCGCGACGTCTCCTCGTTCCTCCAGGCGGCGATTCGCGATCTCCAGGCGTGGAGCGCGGCGTACCGGGACGTTGCTGCCCGCTTCCGAGGGCCCGCGATGCCCTCCTAGGTGCGAAGGCCTTCTCCCGCCAACCCCCGTAGGGCGTCGACGATCGCTTGGGTGCCGTCCCGTCCCCGTCCCTGCGCCTGCAGCGCCCGGTAGAGCTGCTGGACGAGCGCTGCGCCGGGAAGGGGGGTGCGCGACGCCTCGGCCTGCTCCATCACCAGCCGCAGGTCCTTCTGCATCAGGTCGACCATGAAGCCGGGCGCGAAGTCTCCCCGCGCAGCGCGCGGGCCGAGGTTCGCGATCATCCACGATCCCGCCGCTCCCTGAGCCACGACCTCCAGCATCGTTTGGGGGTCGACGCCGCTCCGCTCTGCCAGGAGCACCGCCTCCGCCATCGCCAGCAGGTTCAAGCCGGCCGCCACCTGGTTGCAGAGCTTGACGACCTGGCCGCTGCCACTAGGACCGACGTGCCGGATCGTGCGGCCCATGGCCTCCAGCACGGGAAGCGCCCGCTCGAACGCTTCCTTCTCACCGCCCACCATGATGGCCAGCGTCCCTTCGCGAGCGCCGACGTCGCCGCCGCTCACCGGCGCATCGAGGAACCGCACCCCACGCGCCGCGAGGCGTTCCGCGAACGAGCGCGCGGCGTTCGGCGCGATGGTGGAGCAGTCCACGACCACGGTGCCAGGAGCAGCCCCCTCTGCAACGCCGCTCGGCCCGAAGAGCACCGCCTCGACGTCTGGCGTGTCCGAAACACAGATGACCACGACCTCCGCGCCCCGGGCGACCTCGGCGGGGCTCCCCGCCCAGCGCGCTCCCTCGGCGAGCAGCGGCTCCGCCTTGCTCGCCGTTCGGTTCCAGACGACGAGCGGGAAGCCGGCCCGGAGCACGTTCCGGGCCATGCCGCTGCCCATGATGCCGAGCCCGATGAATCCCACGCTCGTCGCCATCGATGCTCCCCTTATCTCACCCGAGCGGGGCATCCCAAGGAAACGTCCCGCGCGGCGGTTCCAGGAGCGGCCGCACGAGGCCGTCGGTGACGACGGCGACGAGATCGTACGAGGCGTAGAGGGAGGGGTCGAGCCCTCGCAGGGCCCACGAGAGCCGCTCCTCCTCGGCGTACGTCGACACGCCGAAGACGAGCAGGGCGCGCGCGTCTGCCTCGCCGTCCTGCACCTCGAGGGCGCGCCGCAGGAGCTGCCGCAGCGCCCGGCGCTGTGCGGCGCTCGTCTCCTCGTCCCACGGCGCCGGAGCCGCGACGACGTAGCTGCGGGAAGCGCGCGGCAGCGGCGTGACGGTCCAGCAGTCGAAGGCGTCGATGGCAAGGCCCTCGTCGACGTCGGGCTGGGCGGCCGCGTGCACGATGCGTTCCACGAGCTCCTCTCGCCACTCCGGCCGCGCTGACAGGCGATGCAGCTCGCGTGCGTTCAGCTGGAAGGTTCCGGGAACCCTGTGCGTGAACTGGGCCCAATGATCCTGCAAGCCGCCGGAGACGGTAACGACGGACCCGGAACGCGCGGTGCGGCGAAGGTAGAGGCGGATGGGGATGCGGGCCTCCTCGCGCCCGTCGCCGACGGGCTGGCGGTCGTCCAGCGCCGCAAGAAGCAGGGAGAGCTGCGGCTCATCTGCGGGGAGGTCGGCGCCGCGAGGGACCCAGAGGCAGATCGGCTCTCCGCGGGCATCGAGGCGCTGCTCGACCGCGGCCCGCCGGAGCTCGAATTGGGGGTGGGCCTCCGCGGCCGCCAGGTCGAGCAGGGTCGTCCGCAGACGCCATCGCCGGCCGATGGTGAGCGCGGCGACGTGGAGTTCGTCACCTCCGTACACCGGTTCGGGGTCCGACACAGCGCGGGCGTACCGCGCTCCCACCCATCCGGCGAAGAGGAACAGGCCTGCTTCGCCGGGTCGGGACGGGTACGGCCTGGCGGGCACGAGAGCTTACTCCTCCTCGTCCTCCTCCGGAGCGGGGGCAGCCTCCTCGGCTTCCTCTCCTTCTTCGCCGGGCTCGCCCTCGAGGCGCAGCCGGGGCGGGCTCACGGTAGCGACCGCGATCGAGGGGTCCGTGACGATCTCCACTCCGGGAGGAGGCTTCAGATCGCCGACCGTGATGACCGCATCGAAGCTGTTCAGCGAGAAGAGGTCGACCTCGATGAAGTCGGGGAGGTCGAGCGGGCGGCAGCGCACCGTGACCGTGTCGAGCGCCATGATGAGCGTGCCCGCGAGGTCTCGCACGGCGGGCGCCTCTCCCACCGGATGGAGGGCCACCGAAGTCTCGATTGGGCGCTGGAGGTCCACCTGGTAGAAGTCGACGTGGATCGGGTCGCCCGTCCCACCCTCGCGCGCCAATCCGCGGATGAGGACGTACCGGGGCGCGTCCTCCCCTTCGAGCTGCAGCTGGAACATGTGGCGGACCCCGGTTCGCCGCACGGTTCGCAGAAACTCGCGCGCATCCAGCTGGATGGGGACGCTCTCCAAGCCGCGGCCGTAGATGTTCGCGGGGAGGATGCCCTGCTGGCGGAGCCGCTTCACCTTCTTGCCAAGGACCGTGCGCCGTTCTGCGCGCAGTGTCACCTGCTCAGCCATGGAACCTCACACTCCTCTCGCCCACGCGGCGTACGTGGGCTGATCCAGATTCAGGGTACCGAGCAGTACCAGCCGGTCAACGAACGGGGAGCCGGCCGGCTCCCCGTTCGTGCTTCGCCTTCGCCGTGGGGCACCTCAGGCCGGCGGCTTCAGCTCGTTGACGCGCGCCCGCACCGCCGCCTTGTCTTCGAACCACTTCCGGTTGAGTTCGATGAACTCCTTCTCGTTGTCGGGCACGTCGTCCTCGGCGAAGATCGCCGTCACGGGACAGGCCGGCTCGCAGGCACCGCAGTCGATGCACTCGTCCGGATTGATGTACAGCATCCGGTCTTCGCCCTCGTCGAAGTAGATGCAGTCGACGGGGCAGACCTCGACGCACGACTGGTCCTGAACGTCGATGCAAGGGCTGGTGATGACGTACGCCATGCTGACTCCTCTCGGTATCGTTCGGCGGAACGATGGCCGCCGTGGCGGCGACCCCTCGCGATACTACAATTCGTCCGCCGCTGTGTGAAGCGGAACGCAAACGGCTCGGTCCCCGATAGATTGCGTCTATGGGGTCGTCGGCCGACGGGTGAAGAGCGGCTTCCCGGTGCGGAGGTCGACGGCCTCGAAGCGCCCCGCCTTCAGCTCCGCGATCAGCTCCCGCTCGTCGCGGATCTCCTTCTCGAAGTAGGTCGCGCACTTCCCGATGTCGCTGATCGCGTGAGAGTCGGTACCGGCGGTACCCCGCAGGTCGAGCATATCGGCGAGCCGCCGCGAGAACTCGTTCTCCTTGTCGCTGCCGCGGCCGTTCAGCTCTTCGAGCGCGTGCACGTACTGGTAGGCGGGGTTGCGGGCCGCCTTCTCGAGCGCCGCCTGGTACTCGTCCTCGTTGCGGCTGAACCAGGGCATCTGGCGACGGTACGGGTGAGCAGCGATCATCACGCCACCCGCCTTCTCGACGTACGAGGCCAGCTCCCGCACGCGGTGCATCCCGAAGACGTACTTGTCGATGCCGAAGACGAGCATGTGGCCGTCGTCGGTGCTGATCTCCACCCCGGCGAGGACGAGGAAATTATGTTTCGCGCGCAGCTCCTCGATGGACTTGTAATCCCAAACGGTGTCGTGCTCGGTGAAGCAGATGGCGTCGAGCCCCGCCTGCTTCGCCCGGATGATGAGGTCGTCGGGATTGAGAACGCTATCGTGCGATCGAGGCCACGTGTGTGCGTGCAGGTCGATCAGCATAGGCGTGCCGGGAACGTACTATAGGCCACCTGTGAACGTGGGATCAAACGGCCCGCCTCAACGGCGACGGCGCTGATCGGGCTCCTGGCCCGACAGGAAGCGAGGCCGGTAGTCGCTCTCCTCGCCCAGGATCTGGGCGCGGTGCTGACGATCGTGGCGGTAGTACGACCGCAACCACTGCAGGACGGTGAGCGTGCCGAACATCGGGCTGGTCGCCGTTCGCTCGAACGCCTCCAGCGGCAAGGACTCGATGAACGCGACCGTCTCCCGGCGCTCGCCTTCCAGCTGCGCGAGGAGCACGTCCAACGAGTGCTCGTTCGCCTCCTCCACGGGGATAGGCACCCGTTGCCAAGGCACGCGCGAGAGGTCCGGGTTCTCCTCCTCGAGGGCCGCCCGCACCCAGGCTCGATACGTCCGGTCCATCTCCGCGAGGTGCGCGAGCTGCTCGAGCGGCGTCCACTCGGCTTCACCCGTCGCATCGAGGGGAGCGCTCCGGAGCTGCTCCTCTGGCAGGGCCCGCACCACGTCCAGCAGCCTCGCGCGCTCCTCGCGCATCTTTCGCAGCAGCTCTTCCCGGTCTCGCTCGGTCGCCACGGCTCGCTCTCCTGCGTTGCCCGCCCATTGTAGCCGTCTGTGACCACGGCCGAGGAACGTGCCACACTGCGACCATGGGCTGGCTACGCCGTGGGGATGGCGAGGCTGAGTGGCTCGTGGTCGGGCTCGGGAACCCCGGACCAGAGTATGCGAGCCATCGCCATAACGTCGGATTCTGGGTGATCAACGAGCTGGCACGGCGCGCAGGCGTGCGTCTGAAGGCCGCCGGGCGCCACCTCAACTTCGCCGTCGCGGAGATCGAAGGCACCCGGGTCGCGCTCGTGAAGCCGCGCACGTTCGTGAACCTCAGCGGGATCGCCGTTCGAGAGGCGTTGAAGCGTACCGGAGCCGACCTCGCCCGCACGATCGTCGTCCACGACGACCTCGACCTTCCCGTGGGAGCGCTCAGGATTCGCCGGGGAGGCGGGCACGGGGGGCACAACGGCTTGAAAAGCATCGGGGCCGAGGTCGGCCTCGACTTCGTCCGCATCCGCATCGGCATCGGTCGCCCGGTGGTGAACGGCGAGCCGACATGGGATCCGGACGTCATTGCCAGCTACGTCCTGAGCGCGCCGCCGCCCCGAGAGCGGTCGATGCTGGAGGAGGCGGTGCGCCTCGCGGCCGACGCGGTTCCCGTCATCATCTCCGAAGGAGTGGACCGGGCCGCAACCCGGTTCAACCGCAAGCCCCCGCAGCCAAGTGAGGTACCCGGCGCGTAGCCCCGACGTGGGGCACGATGGTACAGTTTCGCCGCCGGCTTCCGTAGGGGCCGGCCAACCATTCGCATCGAACGAAAGGAGTTGCCGATGCCAGGACGTTTGGAGGGGAAGGTTGCCATCGTCACGGGGGCCGGGCGCGGCATCGGTCGCGCCGAGGCGCTCCTCTTGGCCCAGGAGGGCTGCCGGGTCGTGGTGAACGACCCGGGCGTCAGCCCCGCGGGAGAGGGGAAGGACACCACACCGGCCGAGGAGGTGGTGGCCGAGATCAAGAAGATGGGAGGCGACGCCGTCCCGAACTTCGACTCCGTCGCCGAGATGAGCACCGGTGAGAAGCTCGTGAAGCTCGCCCTGGACACGTGGGGCCGGCTCGACATCCTCGTGAACAACGCCGGCATCCTGCGCGACCGGATGATCTTCAACATGACCGAAGAGGAGTGGGACGCGGTCATCGCCGTGCACTTGAAGGGTCACTTCACGGTGACGAAATTCGCCTCCCAGGTCTTCCGGCAGCAGCGGAGCGGGCGGATCATCAACACCTCCTCTGAATCCGGTCTCGGCAACATGGGGCAGGCGAACTACTCCGCCGCGAAAGAAGGGATCATCGGTCTGACGCGAACGCTGGCCCTCGACCTCGGCCGCTACGGTGTGACGGTGAACGCTATCCGCCCCCGCGCCGGCACGCGGCTCACCCTCTCGCCGGAGCTCCGCGCCGCCATGGAGCGCGCCCGCCAGGCCCGCGCCGCCGGGCAAGCCGTCGACTCCCAGACGGAATCGGTCATCAGCCAGATCGAGGCGCTGAAGCCCGAGATGGTCGCCCCGCTCGTCGTCTACCTCTGCACCGATGCGGCGGCGAACGTGAACGGCCGCGACTTCCTCGTGGGAGGGAACGAGATCAGCCTCATGAGCATCCCGCACCGGGAGAAGACCATCTACAAGGAGGGAGGCTGGGACCTCGAGTCGCTCGAGCGCGTCTTCCCCACAACCCTCGGCGCCGGCCTCCGGAACCCCGCCCCGCCGCAGCCGCCTTCCTCCTAACCCGGAACCTCACCTCCGTTTCGGGGCGGGGGCGCTCGCCGTTGGCGCCCCCGCCCCCTTCCGTTACAGCTCCGGCCAGTGGGGATGCCAGGGACGCTCCCGTTCGAAGGCGCGCGCCGCCTGGAGGACGAGGTCGTCGGCGTGCCTGGGGCCCACGATCTGCATACCGACGGGAAGCCCCGCTTTCGAAAGGCCGACGCGCACGGTGGCCGCTGGGTGCCAGGAGAGGTTGAAGGGGATGGTGAACGCCGCCACCCCCACCGGCGGCAGCGGTCGCCCGTCGATCTCGCTCGGGAACGGGCCCTTCGCCGGTGGCGGATCGAACGGCACGGTGGGCGTGAGGAGCAGGTCGTAACGGGTGAAGAGCGCCGCACACCACCGGTTCAGCTCTTCCCGCAGCTCCGCCAGACGCCCGAACAGCTCGGGCGTCATCTCCCGCGCCGCCTTGACCGCGGCGATGAACGAGCGTCCGAACTCACCCTCGCGCTCCGGCAGGTATTTGTGGAGCCGCGACAGCTGCACGAAGTTCCCGAGCCGCGTCCACGCCTCGCCGAGCGGAGGCGGGCCGCCTGGCACCTCCTCGACCTCGTGACCGAGCGCATCGAAGACGCGGGCCGCCTCCTCGACGAGCGCGAGGATGTCGGGCTGCACGGGCGTGACGCCGAGATCCGGGGAGAAGGCGATGCGCAGAGGACCTTCAAGCCGGCGGCGAACCCGCGCCAGGTACGAGTAGCCGGGGTGGGGCAGGCTGTTCGGGTCATACGGCGAGGGGCCGACCACCTGATCGAGGAAGAACGCCGCATCCTCGACCGTGCGGGTGAGGGGTCCGTAGCATCCCGTATCGACGTACTGCCATGCGTCGTTCGGGCCGATGGGAACCCGCCCGTAGGACGGCTTCAGGCCGAACGCTCCCACGAAGCTCGCCGGAAGCCGGATCGACCCGCCCCCATCGCTCGCCGTGGCCAGCTGCAGAAGGCCGGCCGCGATGGCCGCGGCGGAGCCGCCGCTGGAGCCTCCGGGCGTTCGTTCCTCGTTCCAGGGAGAGCGCGTGACGCCGTAGACGAGGTTCTTCGTGATCGCGGTGTAGCCGAACTCGGGCGTGTTCGTCTTGCCCACGAGGATTGCGCCCGCGGCCTTCAGCCGCGCAACCTGGATCGAATCCTGGGAGGCAACGTTCTCCCGGAAGACGAGCGAACCGTAGGTCGTCGGCAGCCCGGCGGCATCCTCGAGGTCCTTGACGCCGAACGGGATCCCCTCCAGCGGCCTCGCATCACCGCGCGAGATCCGTTCGTCGGCGGCGGCCGCATCCCGCAAGAGCTCCTCAGGATCCCTCATGGCCACGACGGCGTTTAGCCGCGGATTGAGCGCCTCGATCCTCTTCAGCGTCTCCTCCATCAGCTCGCGTGCCGACAGCTGCCGCCGCTCCAGCAGCTCCACGAGCTCGAGCAGGCTCGCGCGTGCGAGAACGGAATCCATCGCCGACCTCCTCCCAGGTGCGTCGGGCGGATTCTACGCCAACGAACAGGGGCGGCCACCGGACCGCCCCCGCCGTCGTCGCCCGCCGGCTCCTCGGCTACGGAATGCGCTCGATGACCGTCGCCGTGCCGATGCCGCCTCCGACGCACATGGTGATGAGGCCGTAGCGGACCTGCCGCCGCTCCATCTCGTTCAGGAGCGTAGCGAAGAGGCGAGCTCCGGTGGCCCCGGTCGGATGGCCGAGCGCGATCGCTCCGCCGTTGACGTTCACACGCTCCATGTCGGGGTTCAGCTCACGCTTCCAGGCGAGCACGACGCTCGCGAAGGCCTCGTTGATCTCGATGAGGTCGATGTCCCGCAGCGTGAGGCCGGCGCGCTGCAGGGCCAAGGGCGTCGCCGTGATCGGGCCGGTGAGCATGAGCTCCGGATCGGAGCCCACCACCGCCTGAGAGACGATCCGGGCCCGCGGTTTCCAGCCCATCTCCTTCGCCTTCTCCGGGTGGGTGAGCAGGACGGCCGCGGAACCGTCGGTGATCTGGCTCGAGTTCCCGGCGTGGTGAATTCCGTTCTCCTTAAAGGACGGCTTCAAGGTAGCCAGGATCTCCGGCGTCGTGCCCGGCCGGATCCCCTCGTCGAAGTCGATGATCGCGTCCTCCCACGTCTCCGTGCCGTCAGGATTCTTCGTCTTCTTCTTCCCGGGCACCGGGATCATCTCGTTCTTGAACCGGCCCTCCGCCTGCGCGCGGGCGGCCTTCTGCTGGCTCTCGGCCGCGAACTCGTCCGCCTCCTCCCGCGTGATGCCCCAGCGTTCGGCGATCCGCTCCGCCGCGATCCCCTGCGAGCTGAGGTCGTACTGCTCCCGCATCTGCCGGGTGAAGGGGAACCCGAACTCGGGAATGATGTTCGCACCCAGCGGAATGAGCGACATCCACTCCGTGCCACCGGCGATCACGACATCGTGGACTCCCGCGGCGATCTGGTTGGCAGCGAAGTGGACCGCCTGCTGGCCGGAGGAGCACTGCCGATCCAGCGTCACGCCGGGCACGGTGTACGGCCACCCGGCGGTGAGCACGATGTTCCGCGCGAGGTTCGTGGACTGGGCGCCGATCTCGGTCACACACCCCCAGACCACGTCGTCGACGATCGACGGGTCGAGGTCGTTCCGCTCCTGCAGCGCTTTGAGGAGCAACGCGGACGTCTCGACGGGATGCTCCTTGGAGAGCACTCCCCCGCGCCGTCCGAGCGGCGTGCGTACTGCATCGATGATGACGACTTCCCGCATGGCCTCCGTCCTTTCGTAGGTTGAAAACTTGCCAGCTCAGTCTACCGGACGGTCAGCGGCTGCGGGCACGAGGAAGCGAAGCGCTTTCGGGACTACCTCCACCTCGGCTGGAAGCCATCCCCCAGGCTCACCGTCGACGTCGAGCCTGGTCGGGCGCGCCGCCCGAAGGAGGACGCGTTGCGCGGGCATCCGCTCGATGCCGTCCATGTCCAGGTGCGCGCCGCCGTTCCGCTGTCCCTGGATCGCGCGCAGGACGGCGAGCCGCCCGAGATCCCTCCACAGGATCAAGTCGAGCAGCCCGTCATCCGGGGCAGCGCCCGGAGCGACGAGGAGGTCGCCTCCCCAGAGCTCCATGTTGTGGAGGCTGATTGTGTTGAACCGGCCGCGTTCCCGGCGGCCGTCGATCTCCAGGTCGAACGGGCGCGACATCGGCCCGAGCATCTTCACGAACGTCATCAACACGTAAGGAGCCGTGTCGCCGAGCCGCTTCAGCCAGCGCGGGACGGATGCCGAGATCTCTGGCACCCAGCCGGCGCTCACCTCCAGCAGGAAGTAGCGCGACTGGTGTTCGCCTGCCTGCGTGCGCCCTCGCACCACTCCAACGTCGATCTCCCGAACCCGACGCTGCCGCAGCGCGGCCGCCGCCGCTTCGAACTCCGCGACCCCGAGACACTTCGCGACGTCCTTCCCCGTCCCGAGCGCGATGGTGGCGAGGAGAATCCGATCGGCGGCCCCTGCCTCGAGCACGCCGTTCGCCACTTCGTTCAGCGTGCCGTCTCCTCCCACCGCGACGAAGACATCCTCGCCAACCGCCCGAGCGAGCTCGCGCGCCAGCTCGATGGCATGCCCTCGTCGTTGCGTGACGTGCTCCTCGCCGCCGAGACCCATCGCAGCGAGCCGTTCCCGCAGCTCGGCCCAGCGACGCCCGGCTCGGCCGCCGCCGGCCGCAGGGTTTACGAAGTAGTGCATCGCCCACCCCCGTAGACGCTCGCTCCGTAGGTAGCGAACCGGAGGCGAGCGGGCAAGAGGGAGGCTTCGCCAAGCTACCGCAGGGCGCGGAGGTCAGCGACGAAGAAGACGCCTGGCCCGCTCCGGCCGGGGTCACCCACGCGCTCGATGGTGACGACGGCCGACTCGTAGGATGAGAGCCCTTCCGGAAGGTAGCGGACGAAGCGAGCGAACCCGGAGCTGTCGGCATTGAACGTCCCGAGGCTCCGGTACTCGCCGTCGACGTTCACCCAGAGCTCGTACGTCAGCCCTTCGGGGAGCTGCGGCAGGCGGCTCGCCACGAAGAAGAGCCGGCTCTGGTCGCCATCCCAGATGAGGCGGCCGATGGGTGCGTAACCGTCCGCGACGGAGATTACCTCGGCGGTATCCGACTCGGGCGAGAGGAGGGCGAGGAGCATCTCCCGGTCCATCTGCGCTTCGTACTGCGCTTCCCACGCCGACGCCTCGGCGAGCTGCAGCCGATGGGTGAGGGCGACGATCTCCACGCGCTGGCTCAAGGCGTCGTCGATCTGCGACTGGAGCCGGCTGTTCTCCTCACGGAGGTCATCGATTTGCCCGCGGAGCGGGACGACGGCCGCGAAGGCTGCCGCAGCCACCACGACGGCCGCGGCGGCAGCGGCGATCGGCGAGAGTCGAGCAAGCCGCGGCAACCAGGCGCGGCGCCGTGCGACCCCTGCGGCCTGCATGACGCGCTTCTTCAGACGCGGCGGCGGGGTACGCAGCCCGGGCGCGAGCGCGAGCATGGCCGCCACGCGCTGGGCGTCGAGGAGCCGCGTCCGGCACTCCTCGCACGTCAGGGCGTGTTCGGCGATCCGCCGTTGCTCGTCGGCTTCGAGGACGCCGAGCGCGAACTCGTCCGCTTCCCCTTGGGTGATGTGCTCGAACCGCATCGCTCCACCCTCTCACCGGTAACGTTCGAGCGCAGCGCGAAGTTTCTGCATTCCGAGCCGAATGCGAGTCTTCACGGTGCCCAAGGGCTCTCGCAGGAGCGCGGCGATCTCCTGGTGCGTGAGGCCGCCGAAGTAGGCAAGCTCGAGCACGCGCCGCTGCTCCGGCGGAAGCGCGGCCAACGCAGCGCGCACGGCGCGTTGCTCCTCGTGCAGCTCCGCGAGGCGGGTAGGGTCCGCGTCGTCCTCGGGCGCCGGCAACGGCAGCGACCTTTCCTCGCCCTGCTCGAGCTCCCGCCGCCGCCTGCGGCCGCGCGCGCGCACCTCGTCGACGGCCCGGTTCCGCGTGATGCTCAGGAGCCAGGTCGCGAAGCGGCCCCGAGCGGGAATGAACGCCTCCGGCCTCTGCCAAAGCCGCACGAAGATCTCCTGCGCGGTGTCCTCCGCGAGCTGGGGATCGCGGAGCACGCGGAGCGCGGTCGAGTAGACCAGACCGGCGTACCGGTCGTACAGGGCGGAGAAGGCGGCGACGTCGCGAGCCACAACCGCGGCCATGAGGGAATCGTCGCTCCAGCGAGCTAGGTCGTGCGCCTCGGGCTGCCCGAGAGGCAGCGCCACGGCTCGCTCAACGGTACGAGCTCGGGACGCTCTCGGATTTATGTCCCATCCCATGGCCTTGGCCCGGGGCCATCTTACACCCCTGCCCGGGGCCGCACCCTGCTTCTTTACGTTCGGGACGGGTCGCGCCGAAACTTTTCCGCCCACGAGGCACACTGGGGACAGCGACCACTCCTTGCTCGAGGGCCACCATGCACCGCACCCTCCGCTCTTGCCTCATGCTCGCGGCCGTGGCAATGCTCTCCGGAGCCCTGCTCATCGGCTGCACGAACCGCTCCGCCGAGCCCGAAGCGTCGCCTTCCGCTTCGCCCGCGACCGGCGCCGCGCCGCCTCCACCGTCGCCCACGGGCCGAGAGCCCGCCACCGCGGCGGAGCCTTCCTTGCCGGACTTAATCGAGCGGGTAGCGCCAGCGGTCGTCCGCATCGAGACGCCGTTCGGGGTCGGTAGCGGCTTCGTCGTGGGGAGCGACGGCTACATCGTGACGAACAACCACGTGGTGGTGTCCACCTTCGGCGTGGCGTCCGACATCCGCGTCACCCTTTCGGACGGCTCGGAGTACCAGGCTCGCATCGTTGGGCGCGAACCCCGGTTCGACCTCGCGGTTCTGCAGATCCCGGTCGACGGCCTGCAGGCGCTGCCACTCGCCGACCTGGACGAGGTGCGCGTAGGGGATGCCGTCATCGCCATCGGCTATCCCCTCGACCTGAGCCGAGGAGAAGGGGCCGGGTTCACGGTCACGCACGGGATCGTCAGCCAGAAGAACCGCGTCATCCCCGACCTCGGCATCCTCGGAGCTGTCCAGACAGATGCGCCGATCAATCACGGAAACAGCGGAGGGCCGCTCGTCAACATGCGGGGGGAAGTGGTGGGCGTGAATACCGCCATCGCCCCGGACGTGCAGAGCGGCGGGGTAGCGCAAGGGATCGGTTTTGCGGTCGGCTCCGACATCATCCGCGCCGTGTACGAGGAGCTGCGCGAGACCGGACAGGTGCGAAGGGCGCTGTTCGGCATCCAGGCGTTCGAGGCCCTCCGGCCGGCCCGGGCTCGGCAGCTCGGACTGCCCGAGGACACCCGTGGCATCTACATCGACGAGGGCGGCGTCGTGCCCGACGGCCCCGCTTCGCAGGGCGGGGTCCGCGACGGCGACGTCGTCGTTCGCATCGGCGACTACGACGTCCGCGACGAGTCGGAGCTCGCCGTGGCGATGATCCGGTACGACCCCGGGGACACCGTGGACGTCGTCCTCTATCGCAACGGCGAGCGGATGACCGTACAGGTCACCCTGGGCGACGCGAACACCCCATAAGGAGGAGCCGTGCGCCTCGTTTCACTCGTACCCAGCCTCACCGAGCTCCTCTTCTGGCTCGGCGCGGGGCAGGCGGTCGTGGGTCGTACGCGCTTCTGCACGGAACCGGCGGGGCTCGTGGAATCGGTGGAAGCGGTCGGCGGCACGAAGAACCCGGATGTGGACCGCATCGCCGCCCTCGGCCCCGACATCGTGATCGCCAACCGTGAGGAGAACAGGCGAGAGGACGTCGAAACGCTCGCGGCCCGGGGCCTGCGCGTGCTGGTGACGGACATCGTCGACCTCGAAAGCGCCGAGCGCGTCGTCCTCGAGCTCGGCGAACTGGTCGGCCAGCTTCGGCGGGCGCAGGAGCTCGTGGAGCAGATCGAGGAGGCGCGAGCGGGAGCTCGCCCGACCGGCGCCCGGGTCTTCGTCCCCGTGTGGCGGCGACCGCTCCTCGGGCTCGGGCGCGACACGTTCGGTCACGCGATGATCGCGGCCGGCGGGGGAACGAACGTGCTCGCTGCGCGCGCCCGGTACCCAGCCGTCACGCTCGAGGAGGTCCGGACGCTGGCGCCGACCCTCATCCTCCTCCCCGACGAGCCGTACCGCTTCGGCCCGCAACACATCCCCGAGTTCGAGTCGGTAGCACCCGCGCAGGTCGTCGACGGCAAGCTGCTCTGGTGGTACGGACCCCGCACCCCGTCGGCGATCCGGACGCTGCAGGCGCTGTTCCAGCGCCTCGGCTAGGCACGCAGACGCTCGGGCTCCGCCAGGTAGGCGACCTGCCCGCGGCAGATCGTGCCGATCACGCGAAGGTCGGGATCGAGGAGGGTGAGGTCGGCGTCCATTCCCCGCTCAATCGCGCCCTTCCGGTGGTGAAGGCGGATCGTCCGCGCCGGGTTGGCCGACGCGAGACGGAACGCCGTCGAGACGTCGATGCCGAGGAAGCGGACGGCACGCCGGAACTGCTCATCGAACGGCACGCGGCTCCCCGCGATCGTCCCTTCCGCGGTCCGCACGACCTCCTCCGCCGCCGCGGCCGGAGGATTCCCCCCCTGGGGCGGCACGTTGTCCGACACGAGCACGGTGCGCGTGGGCCCGAGTACGCGGTAGGCGACGCGCAGCGCCTCGGGCGCGACGTGAATGCCATCGGCGATCAGCTCGCACGTCGCCCCGCTCAGGAGCGCGGCCGCGACGGGCCCCCCGCCGCGGTGGTGGAAGGGGCGCATGGCGTTGAACAGGTGGGTCACGTGGGAGGCGCCGGCGTCGAACGCGGCTACCGTCGTCTCGAAGTCCGCATCCGTGTGGCCGATTGCGACCACGGCACCGAACTCGTCCGCGAGGCGGATGAGCTCCATCGCCCCCGGCAGCTCCGGCGCCAGCGTGATCACGCGCAGTGCGTCACCGGCACAGCGGAAGAGCTCGGCCAGCACCTCCCGATCCGGCGGCCTCAACCAGCCTGGCGGGAATGCACCCCGCCGCGCAGAGCTGAGAAAAGGACCCTCGGCATGGAACCCGAGCGGCTCGGCTGCGCCTTCCGGTACCGCCAGCGACGCGGAGAGGAGCCGCGCCCAGCCTTCCAGTGAGGGGGCGGCGATGCTGACCAGGAATGCGGTGACGCCGTGGCGAACCACCTCCTGAGCGAAGCTGGCCACACCTCCCGCGCCGAGTTCGAAGAAGGAGCATCGCGCGGAGCCGTGCACGTGGAGATCGATGAATCCGGGGCCGACCAGAAGCCCTGTAGCATCGAGCACGGCAGCTCCCGGGTCTTCGACTTCTCGTCCTACGGCTACGATGCGCGCCCCGTCGCAGAGCACGGTGGCGCGCATCGGCCCGCCGGGAAGGGCCAGGACGCCGTTCGTGACCAACAGGCGATTCGCCAATCGAGCGCTCCGCTTCCTTGACGGCTGCCGAGGCGGCTCCGACGATACCGGAAAACGAGCGGATCCCCGCCGTGTACCGTCGAGGTCTCTTCGCACGGCGACCGGTCGCCGTGGCGGCAATTATTGTGGGAGCGGCGCTCGCCGTCTACGCCGCCGCGTTCACGTTCACGCGCGTCGACGAGCACCTCCTGCCAGGCAACGAAGCGACGGTGCCGGAGGTGCCCGTATTCGTCCCCGGCACGAACGTCGGCGTGGACGTCTCGCTGCCGGGTATCCCCTCGTCCCGCCCGGACGCGTGGTCCCCGGAGAACCGGATCAACGTCCTCGTCCTCGGGCTCGACCGTCGCCCCTGGGAACCGAAGGATGCGGCCGTGCGCAGCGATACGATGTTCATCGCGAGCGTCGACACCTTCCACGGCCGTCTCCAGCTGCTCGCCATCCCGCGAGACTTCTGGGCCGAGGTGCCGTACGGGAGCGACGACGTCTGGGTGGAGGCGAAGATCAACGCCGCCTACTCGTACGGCCAATCGCAGAAGTACCCCGGTGGCGGACCTGCCGCCGCCGTGGCGGCCGTCGAGCGGAACTTCAGCATCGACATCGACCATTACGTGGTGATCGATTGGGAGGGGTTCATCCGGCTCATCGATGCCCTTGGCGGCATCGACGTCATCGTGCCGGAGACGATCTCGGACTTCGGGACCGACGTCCTCTCCGTCTTCCCGAACCGAACGGTCACCGCCGGGCCGCATCACTTCAACGGGGAGGAGGCGCTGGCCTACTCCCGGGTACGGAGCGACGGCGACCTGAAGCGGATCGAGCGGCAGCAGCTCGTCATTCGTGCCGCCGCCGAGAAAGCGGTCAGCCTCGGATGGATCGACCGGATACCGGAGCTCTGGGAGGCGTACCACGACGCGATCACGACCGACATCACGGCTGGCCAGATCCCCGGCTACGCGCTCCTGGCGAAGCGGATCGACTTCGAGCGGATCGAGACCTTCTCCCTCGGTCCCGCGCTCTACCCGGGCGTGTCCGACGACGGCCAGCTCATCCTCCTCCCGCGGTGGGACGAGGTGTTCGCCATCATCGATGAGTTCTTCGCCGATCCCCTCACCCGGGACGAGCATCCCCGCATCACGATCGAGTACCCGCCCGGCGCCGAAGCGCAGGCGCAGGCGCTCTACGAGCACCTCGTGTCCTTCGGCGTCCCGGAGCCGTACCTGAGCCTGAGGAACGGGGCAGGCGGGGAGCCCGGGATCGTCGACTACGGCGGCAAGACGTACACCGCGACGAAGCTCGCCCTCCTCTCGAACCTGCATCTCCTCGACCCGGCGGCGGAGCCCGCGCCGGACGACGGAACGGACATCCTCGTGCGGGTGGGACCGGACACTCGGCCAGTCCTTCCCTAGCACCCACGGCGCCAGCGAGGGCTCCGAGTTCGAGCGCGAGTCGGGTACCCTACGGCGACGGAGGAGCGTCATGCAGCGATTCGGGGACGCGATCGTCTACGCCGCCACAGACCTCGTCGGCTACGCCTTCTGCCCGCGCCTGGCGGAGCTCGAGCTCGCCGCCGCGCTCGGTCGGCTGGAACGTCCAGCGAGGGAGGACCCCGAGCTCGACCGCATCGCCAAGCGTGGCCTCCAGCACGAGCGCGCCGTCCTGGCAGAACTGGAAGCGAAGGGCGTGCAGGTGCGGCGCATCGAGCTCGACGAAACGCCGTCCGAGGAGGCGCTGCGCCGGGCAGCCGAGGCGACGGCCGGGGCGATGCGCGAGGGGGCGGAAGTCATCTACCAGGCCACCTTCTACGACGGGCGCCGCCGCGGGCACGCCGACTTCCTCGTGCGGGTCGATCGCGAGTCCGCGCTCGGCGCGTGGGCGTACGAGCCTGCCGACGCCAAGCTCGCCCGTTCCGTGAAGGCTGGGGCGCTCGTGCAGCTCTGCTTCTACGGCGAGCTCCTCAAGGATGTGCAGGGAGTCGAACCCGAGTACGTCTCCCTCCGGCTGGGCTCCGGGCGGGAGGAGCGGTTCCGATTCGCCGAATACGCCCCCGCCGTTCGACTGCTCATGCGGAGGCTCGAGAAGCTCATTGACGAGCAAACCGTATCCGAGACCCTGCCCCACCCCGCACCGGAGCCGGTGGAGCACTGCGAGGTGTGCCGGTGGCGGCTCGAATGCGAACGGGCGCGGCGCGAGGAAGACCACCTCTCACTCGTCGCCGGGATCACGGGCCGCCAGCGACGGGAGCTCCGGGAACGGTGCGTGGCCACCCGCCGGGCGCTCGCGCAGGCGGACCCCGAGACGCTCCGCGGCGGCCGCATCGCCCGCGACACCCTGGAGCGCCTCATCGCCCAGGCGGCGTTACAGGTACGGGGCGAGGACGAGGGGAAGATGCTCCACGAGCTCCTTCCGCTCGAGCGGGCCGAGGACGGATCGTTGCTCCCCCGCGGCCTTCTCACCCTCCCGCCGCCATCGCCGGCCGACCTCTTCCTGGACCTGGAGGGCGACCCGTTCGCGCTCGACGAAGGCGTCGAGTACCTCTTCGGCATCGCCGAGGTCGCGCCGGACGAGTCGGGGAGGCCGACGTACCGCCACTGGTGGTCGATCGCCGACGGAGAAGTCACCCATGCCGCCGAGCGCCGTGCGTTCGAGCAGCTGATGGACTTCATCACCGGGCGGTGGCGCGAGCACCCCGAGCTGCACATCTATCACTTCGGCGTCTACGAGCCGGCAGCGCTCAAGCGGCTCGCAAGCCGCTACGGCACACGCGCCTCGGAGCTGGACGAGCTCCTGCGGAAGAACCGGTTCGTCGACCTCCACCGCGTCGTGCGGCAGTCGCTCATCGCCTCCGTCGAGTCGTACTCGCTCAAACAGCTGGAGCCGCTGTACGGCTACGAGCGGGAGGCGGAGCTGCGCGACGCGAGCTCGAGCATCGTCGAGTTCGAGACCTGGCTCGAGCTCGGAGAAGGGGAGGCGCGAAACCAGCTCCTCGAGCAGATCCGCCAGTACAACCGGGACGACTGCGAGTCGCTCATCCACCTGAGAAACTGGCTCGAGGAGCGCCGCCAGGAGCTGGAGAAACAGCACGGGCCGCTTCCCCGGCTCCGGCCCGAGGCATCCAAAGCCAGTGCTGAGCTCACCGCGGAGGAGGAAGAGGTCCGCCACCTGCAGGAATCGCTCCTCGAGGGGGTTCCGGAGGCAGAGGAGGAGCGCACCCCAGCCCAGCGCGCCCGCTGGCTCCTCGCCCATCTCCTCGAGTGGCACCGGCGGGAGGACAAGGCGGTCTGGTGGGAGTACTACTCCGTCCGGGAGATGGACGAGGAGGAGCGGCTGCAGGAGCCGAGAGTGATCGCGGGGCTGCGCCAGGCCGGCACTGCGAACCGCTTCAGCTTCCCGCCCCAGGACTTCCGCATCCGGGATGGCTCCCGCGTCGTCGACCCGGATGCCGAGTCGCGGAGCCCGGTGGAGGTGACCTCGCTCGACATGCGCGAGCTCATCCTCGAGCTAAAGCGGGCACCGAAGCGGGCACCTCAGGCGCTCTTCGAGTGGCAATACTTCAACAGTAAGCCCATCCGCGAGCGGCTGCGGGCGGTCGCGCGAACCTGGATCGAGGCGAGGCCATCGCTCCCGCCCCACGTCCGCCAGATCCTCGAGCGGACGCCGCCGAGCTTCGCCCAGAACGGATCGGTCCTCCTCCCGGGAGAGAGTGCCCGCGAGGCGGCGCTGCGGGTGCTCGACCAGCTCGGCGGCACCTATCTCGCCATCCAGGGGCCGCCAGGCTCAGGGAAGTCCACCCTCGGAAGCGAGCTCATCGAGCGTCTCGTGGCCAGCGGGAAGCGCGTCGGAGTGGTGGCGGTGAGCCACCGCGTAATCACCAACCTGCTGAAGAAGGTGCACGAACGCGGCGTCGATCCCGACTGCATCTTTCAGAAGGCAGGGAAGAAGGACGTGGGGGAGGAGGTGCCGTGGCGGGTCGAGGATCGGGCGCGGGAAGCGACGTCGTTCATCGCCGAGCAAGCTCCCTGTGTCGTCGGGGGGACCGTCTGGCTCTGGGTTCGAGATGACCACGACGAGCCCCTCGATGTCCTGGTCATCGACGAGGCCGGCCAGATCTCCCTCGCGAACGCTGTGGCGGCGATGACGTCGGCTCGGTCCGTCATCCTCCTCGGCGATCCGAACCAGCTGGATCAGCCACTGCGAGCGAGCCACCCGCCGGGCACGGACCGCTCCGTCCTCGCTCACTTGCTCGGCGACGCGGAGACGATGCCTCCGGAGCTGGGCCTCTTCTTGGAGCGAACGCACCGCCTTCACCCGGAGATCTGCCACTACACGTCATCGCAGTTCTATGCGGGCCGGCTCCAGCCGGCCGAGGCCTGCGGACAACGCCGCCTGGAAGGGGTCGACCCCCTTCCCGGAGCCGGCCTCGCCGTGTGCTGGGTGGAGCACGAGGACTGCGACGTCGAATCGCCCGAGGAGGCGGACGTCATCTCCCGGATCGTCGATCGCCTCCTTCGAGCAGGGCGGCTGGTGGCGGAGGAAGGGGTGCGAGAGCTCACACCCGAGGACGTACTCGTCGTGGCCCCGTACAACGTGCAGGTGAACCGGCTCGCCCGCGAGCTCCCGGCAGACGTGCGCGTGGGGACCGTGGACCGATTTCAGGGCCAGGAAGCACCGGTCGTGATCTGCTCGATGACGGCATCCTCCATCGAAGATGCACCTCGGGGGATGGACTTCCTCTTCGACCGCCACCGGCTGAACGTCGCCACATCCCGTGCCCAGGTACTGGCCATCCTCGTGGCGAGCCCGCGCTTGCTGAGCGGCCCCTGGCGCACGCCGCGCCAGCTTCGGCTCGCCAGCGGCTTCGCGGCATTCGTCGAACGGGCGTGCGAGGTGCGCCCGTCCCTCACCTGAGGTCTTCGGGCGGCATCGGCGTCGTCGCCAGAACGGCTCCCAGCCAGAGGAGGAGCCCCACGACGGCGCCTGCCGCCGCCGCCACGGGCCCTGCCACCGCCCAGTAGCTCCGGCGCCAGAGCGCCACGGCCTCCACGAGGGAGAGCGCGCTCCCGAGCAGGAGGAGCGCAACGCCGTACCGGCGCACGAGCCGGACGTTCTGTCGTTCGTCCAGCGGGAGGTGGATGGTCATCGGCCCCTCCGGGTGCCCAGCCTACTCGGACGCGCCCAGCGAGGCGGGAACGGCAGCCACCTCGAGCTCGAGCCGCATCTGCGGATGGTAGGTGCAGGTGATGAGGTACGTGCCCGGCTCATCGAACCGCCAGAGGAACTCGTCTCCCTTCCGCAGGTCCCCGGAGATGTTCTCGCCGTTCACGACGACATCGTGGATGGCGGTCTCGTCGTTCCGGAAGAGCACTGCTTGGCCCGGCTGGATCGTGAGCTCCCGCGGGATGAAGCGCAAGCGGTCCTGGCGGACGATTGGATACCCCTCGGCCGTCGTCGGGACGACCTCCGGGTCCGACGGGGCCGCACAGGCGGCAGCCGTCACGAGCGCGAGGCTGAGAGCGAAGGCAGCGACGAGTGTCCGAGCCATGAGCGTTTCCCTCCTGGCTCCATTGTGCACGATTTCACGAAGCGCGAGAGGGGACGAAGCCTACTCGATGCGCTCGATGCGGAATTCGATCCGGCCGCGCGGGATGTCGACCGCGACCTCGTCGCCCACGCGCCGACCGAGGAGGGCGCGGCCGACCGGCGATTCGACCGAGATCTTCCGCTCGCGCGGGCTCGCCTCGTGCGGGCTGACGAGCACGTACGTCTCCGACTCTCCCGTGTCCAGGCGCGTCACGGTGACTCTGGAGCCGATGGCCGACTCGTCGGCGGGCGCCTCTTCCACGATCAGGGCATCCTTCAGCGCCGCCTCGATTTCGCGCCGTCGCTGCTCGTTCCAGGCGAGCGCCTCACGGGCGGCGTGCAGGGGCGCGTTCTCGCGGAAGTCCTTATCCTCGCGCGCTTGGGCCACCGCGCGCACGAGCTCGATACGCTCCCGCTCTAGCTGCTCGAGCTCCGCACGCAGCGCCGCGACGCCGTCCGAGGTCATCTTGATGACCCGTCGCTCCCCCTGTGGCGCAACCGTTCGTTTGGCGCGGCTGTTCTTGGACCGAGGCACGCGCACGTGGGTTCCGAAGTTCTGCGGGGTGTGCCCGCCCTTGTGCAGGAACTTGAACCAGTGCTTCAGGGCTTGCACGCGCTCCTGGACGTTCGGGTCCTGCGGCGAGAGCTGGCTTTCGGCGTAGGACTGCACGCGCGCCGAATCCAGCGAGCCCACCGGCAGCTCCCGCCCCACGTACTCGACGTACTTGGTGACCCACTGACCCTTGGCGAGGCGGTCCTTGGCCGGCAGCTGCCTGAGGTACTCGTCGAGGAGGTCTCCCAGGAGCCGGTCGCCGTTCGAGCGCTGGGAATCGGGCACGAACTTAGCTTATCATCCGGCCCAATCGCGAGGGAGGAGCCGTGACGGAGCGAGAGCCCCGCTGGGAGTGGCTGGCGAGCGAGTTCCCGTCGTTCCCCGACCCGGAACGGTGGATCCCGCTCCTCCAGCGCCACGCCGCCCTCCTCGAGACCTCCCCGGTGCGCGCGACGGCGGTGGACTCGTCGCGAATGATCCGGCGGCACTTCGCCGAGTCGCTCGAGCTTCTTCGGATCGCCCTCGATAGCGGGTTCGAGCCGCCCGCTGTCGACGTCGGCAGCGGCGCCGGCTTCCCGGGCCTCGTCATCGCGGCAGTGTTCCCCGCCTGGGAAGTGCATCTCGTCGAGCCGCAGCAGAAGCGCGCCCGCTTGCTGGCCGAACTTGCGCGCTGCCTGGAGCTCCCCAACGTGGTCATCCACGCCATCCGCGCCGAGGAGGCGGGGCGGGGAACGCTGCGGGAACGGGCGCGGGGCGTCACGGCCCGGGCGGTGGCGCCATTGCGGGAGCTGCTCGAGTACACGGCACCGTTGGCCTCCCTCGGGGCGCCGATCGTGCTTCCGAAAGGCTCCCGTTTCCGCGCCGAACTCGACCAATCCGCCCGCGCGCTCCGCCAGCTGGGGGTCGCTTACGAGGGAGCGATCCCCATGCGCCCGGAGATCAGCGAGACGATCGTCGTCCTCCGCTTTCGGAAGAGCGAGCCGACGCCGGACCGGTATCCCCGGCGACCCGGGATCCCGGCCAAGCGGCCGCTGTGATATGGGAAAAACGATAAACGGCTCAGACCGTTTACTTCCTATTGCAGCGATGTGATATAGTTCGCGCGACTCCCGCCCGCCTCAAGAGGAGGGAGATGAATTCTGAAGCGGAGGCGATCCGACATGGATCCACAGGCGATCGTGGCTCGTGTCATCCGGCTCGCGCGGCTCGATACGACCGTCTTTGACGAGGTTCGGGACGACCCTGCCGAGCTCATCCCCTCACTCATCGTCGCTGCGGTGAGTTCGGTCCTGGCAGGGCTCGGTGCCCTCCTCTGGTGGCAGGTCGTGTTCGACGCGGAGCCGGACAACCTCGTGATTAACACCCTGATCCTCGGCTCCATCTTCCTGTTCGGCATGCACCTGGTGTCCGCGCTGGTGATCTACGTGGTGCTGGCCCAGATGTTCCGCACGACCGCCGACGTGCAGACGCTCCTGCGGACGATGGGCTACGCGGCCGCACCGATGGCCTTGTCGGTGCTGATGTTCCTCCCGGTCATCTACCCGGTGTTCTCCCTCGTGCCGCTGGCGCTCGTGCTGCTCTTCTCGATCTACGCGGTGCAGTCCGCGACCGGCGCCGACTCGAACCAGGTCGTCACGGCCACCGTACTGGGATTCGCGGTGATGGTGCTCATCCTGGGGCTGATCGCGCTGGCCTCGGACCTGCCGGATGCCCCGATGGGTGCCGGCGTGTTCGGCACACTCCTGGACTAGGAGACGCCTGCTCACTCGCCCGGGGGCGAGGCGCTCCAAGAGTGCCTCGCCCCCGCCAGCGTCACGCGAGCGCCTCGCGCAGCGCTGCGCCGGCCTCGTCCAGGGCCCGCTTGGCGGCGTCGAGGAACTCCGAGAGCTGCATGAAGATGTGCGGCTGGTCCGCGTACTCGCTCAGCACCGTGGGCACGCCGGCGGCGCGCAGACGGTCCGCGTAGAGCCGTGAGTCATCCAACAAGGGATCGATGGTCCCCACGATGAGGTGGGCAGGTGGGAGACCTTCGAGCCTCGCGTGAGCGGGGGCCACGTACGGGTCCTGGTCCGAGACGCCACCCACGAGGTACTGCTCCCAGAACCATGCCATCGTGTCGCGCGTGAGGATCTTTCCCTCGCCGTGGGCTCGCTGCGACGGTGTATCCAGGTCGCGAACGTAGACACCGTAGAGAAGCAGCTGGAACCGGGGTGTTGGTCCCCCTTCATCACGCAGCCGGAGGCATGTAGTCGTGGCGAGGTTCGCTCCGGCCGAATCACCCCCGACCGCCAGTTTCGCCGGGTCGACCCCGAGCTCCGGAGCGTGCTCCACAGCCCAGCGGTATGCGGCCACGCAGTCATCGAGTGGCTTCGGCGCCGGGTACTCGGGAGCGAGGCGGTAGTCCACGGAGAGCACGAGGCATTTCCCACGCCGGGCAAGTTCGGCACAGAGTTTCTGGTGCGTCTCGGGGCTCCCAATCACCCAGCCCCCGCCGTGAAAGTACACCAGTCCAGGGCTCGGCGAGCCGACGTCGCGCGGCCGAAAGAGCTTCGCGCGGCGGGGGCCTTCTGCCCCAGCAACCTCGATATCCTCGACGTCGACGTCCTCCGGCATCGGCTGGTTGAAGGCGGCGAACGCGACCTCGGCTTGCTGTCTCGCCTCCGCGGGAGCGAGTTCGTGCAGCGGGCGCTGCCCCGCTGCCTGGGCCTGCATCATCTGCAGCAACGCTTCCACCTGTGGGTCCAACGCTCCTGTCCCTCCCTGAGAAGCTGACGGGCAGTGTACCCGAGCGCGAGGCCCTCCGGGCACCCTGACCGCCACCGCCTGTTGCGGCCAGCAATGTCATGATTTCGCTCCTCGTAATCGGCGCTGCTACCATGTCGTCAGTCAACCAGAAAGGTGCGGAAATGAAGGTTCCCGCGCAAAAATCGTTCCATCGACCGGACAATCGACTCACCATGGAAAAGGGCAACATCGACATCGTCGAGATTGGGGGTGCTGGCGTGGGGCTCGCCACCTTCCAGCCTGGGTGGCGCTGGTCAACCCAGGAGCGGCCTGCGGTGGGTGCGGAGGGGGCATACTGCCAGGTGCCGCACTTCGTCTACCTCGAACGCGGGCACCTGACGGTTGAGTTCGAGGACGGCGCGCAGCTCCACCTCGGGCCGGGCGACGTCGCCATCATCCCGGCGGGCCACGACGGGTGGGTCGTCGGGGACGAAGCGGCGGTGATGTTCGACTTCGGGGCGCTCGCAGGCGCCTCCTAGGCGTCCATCCGAGCCGGGCGGCGCGGGAGCGCCCGCGCCGCCCGGCGGCCTACGAAGCGAAGAACTCCACGACGGCGAACCCGCGCACGCTGGGCGCCCCCTCCTCGTTCACGACCGCAAGCTCGAGGTCGGCCCGCCTTCGCCCGCCGTCCTCGTAGACCCGTCCCACGCGGCCGACCACGGTGATCGGCATCCCCACGAGATCGGGCCGGCGGTGGGCAGCTCGCACGTGCCGGACCCAGCCTCGGCCAGAGAGCCAGCTCTCGACCGCGGCGTAGAGGAAGCCGAGCTTGAGCGGTCCCGGCACGAGGGGGCCGGGCATCCCGTGAGCGCGCGCCGCCTCCCGGTCATAGAAGAAGGGGGGAAAGTTCCAGCTCAACCCGCAGTAACGGACGACCCGCTCCAGTGTGGGGTCGAAGCGCACGGGTGGAAGCTCCTCACCTTCTCGCCAGACCTCGGTCACTCCTCCACCTCCTCGTCGCCCCCTGGCGGCGCCACGTCGTAGTACATGAGGGTGATGGAGGAGGCGGCGACGAGTGCGCCCGAGCCCGGCTCGCGGAATTCGACCTCCGTTTGCACGTACACCGAGTGGCCGAACCTCCCTCCGAAGCGCTCGCGGATGTCCGCCACCCGCGAGCGGGCCCGGAGCTCATCGCCGAGCCGGAGCGGGCGCTCGAACCGCCATTCGTTCGCGACGAGGAGGCTCCGCGGCAGCGGCTCCGGGACCTGGACGCGCGGGACGTCCCCCTCCAGCGCGGCGAGAACGAAGCCGGGAACTTCGGCCCCCGGTTCGAGCTCCAGGCCCTCCCGGCTTCCCCGGAAGACGTCGGCCGCCCGGAGCGCGGCCCCGCGCGTCACCTCGACGGTGACCTCCGGCCCGGTCGCGCCGATCAGGCTGCGCAATTCCTCGCTAACGAGTGACGCGTCGTGCATCTCGCAAGGGAGACTACCGCGGGCCGCGCCCGGCCACAACGGCCGGCGGCCGCTGCTACGATGAGCCCGTGCTCTACCTCGACCACGCCGCCACGACCCCCCTCTCCCCGGCCGCCCGCTCGGCGATGGCACCGTATCTCGAGCAGGAGTTCGGAAACCCGAGCGGCCTGTACGAGCTCGGCCGCCGTGCGCAGGCAGCAGTCGACGACGCCCGCGAGCGCATCGCCCGCGCCCTCGGGGCGGAAGCGCGCGAGATCATCTTCACGAGCGGGGGAACGGAGTCCATCAACGCCGCCTTGCTGGGAATCAGCACGGCGATGCGGCGAGCCGGGATCGGGCGCCATGTGATCGTGAGCGCGATCGAGCACCACGCCGGGCTCCATGCGGCGCAGACGCTGGAAGAGCTCGGATTCGACGTGACGTACATCGGGTGCGACCGCGAGGGGTTCGTCGACGCTACCGAGGTGCTCGAGAGTGTGCGCCCGCACACGGTGCTCGTGAGCGTGATGCTCGCCAACAACGAGGTCGGGACGCTCCAACCCGTGCAGGCCATCGCCGAGTGCCTGCGGGCGCTCCACCGTCGCACGGGGCACCGCGTGTTCCTCCACACGGACGCCGTGCAGGCAGCGGGGTGGCTGAGGCTCGACGTCCGCGAGCTCGGCGTCGACGCACTCTCGCTTTCCGCTCACAAGTTCGGTGGGCCCAAGGGCACCGGGATCCTCTACCTGCGCCGGGCAACCCCCTTCCGGCCGCTGCTCGTCGGCGGGGGTCAGGAGATGCAGAAACGAGCCGGAACGGAGAACGTGGCCGGGATCGTCGGAGCCGCGGCCGCGCTCGAGGAGGCAGTGCACGAGATCCCACGACACAGCCCCCGGGTCCGCGAGCTCCGCGAGCTCCTGCGGGCCGAGCTGCAGCGTCGCATCCCGCACGCGACGTTCAACGGCGGGCCCCGCGACCGCTCGCTGCCGAACATCCTCAACGTCTCCTTCCCAGACGTGGAGAGCGAGTCGCTCGTGATGGCGCTCGACGCCCGAGGCCTCTGCGTGAGCTCGGGAAGCGCATGCTCGAACTCGACCTGGGAGCCGTCCCATGTCCTCTTGGCGATGGGAGTGCCAATCCGGCTCGCGGTCGGCGCCATTCGATTCAGCCTCGGGCCGAACACGACGCCAGAGGAAGTCGTGGAGGCGGCCCGGCTGACCGCCGAGGAGGTGACGCGCCTGCGGGGGAGCGCGGCCTCCTCGTGGCGTCCTGCCGTGCCTTGAGCGAACGCGTGGCACAATCGGTAGCGTGAACGTCGAAGCACTCCCGTACACGCTCCTCCTCATCCTCACCGAACTCACCATCGGCACGCTCTGGGTGACCCTCGCGGCCGACCTTCGCGGCGGCGTCACGCGGGGGTTCGTGCTCACGATGGCCCTCTGCATCGCCCTCTCAGCGGGGCTCACCGTGTGGACGGCGACCGCAATTGAGATCGGCTCGGACATCGATGGCTACCGCATCGCTCCCGAGTGGTTCGGCGAGGCAAAGGCGGGATTGTTCGCCGTCCTTGTCGCCTCGACGCTCTACGCCTTGGCGGTCTTCATGGGCTGGGACCCGATCGGCCGGCTCGGGGCGCTTGCGGGTTCCGCGGCGGGCATCTTTGCCCTCGCCGCGTTCGCGGCCATGCTCGCTCCGCCCGCGTGGGGCTATCCGGCGACGCTGCTCGCCTTGCTCGCGGGTTCGGCGGTCATGGGGGCCGTGTCGACTGCCATGGTCTGGGGGCACTGGTACCTCACCGAGGGAGCTCTTCCCGCCTGGCCGCTCAAGGAGCTCGCGCTCTGGCTCTTGGCCTCGCTGGCGTTCCAGTGGCTCGTCTTCGCGGTCAACGCCGCTGCGCCCGTCCGCGAGCGGCCGACCCCCTCCACGCAGATTGAGGTGGGACTTCTCGACAACCCCGCCTTCTGGCTCCGGGTCGGCGTCGGCCTCCTTTTCCCGGTCATCCTGGGGGCACTATCCCTTCAGACCGCCCGCATCCGCGCCATGCAGAGCGCAACCGGATTGCTCTACATCGCCATGGGGGCGGTCTTCGCCGGCGAGGTGCTTGCGAAAGGGCTCATGTTCATGACCGGACGTCCGATCTGAGGTGGGGATCCGGCCCATGCATTTGGTAGGATGCCCATCGCACCGCCCAGCCATCGATTGTCGCTATGAGGCAGGTGGCGGTATGAGCACCATGGAGAAAGGACTGACCCGGTGACGAGTGCGCAGGAGGGCTTGGCAGCCATGCGAAAGGAACAGGTGCCAGACCGGAACATCGCCATGGAACTGGTGCGTACGACCGAGGCGGCTGCGCTCGCAGCCGCCCGCTGGATGGGGCGCGGCGACAAGGAGGCGGCCGACCAAGCGGCGGTCGACGCCATGCGGATGATGCTCGACACGGTCGCCATGGACGGCATTGTCGTCATCGGCGAGGGGGAGAAGGACCAGGCGCCGATGCTGTACAACGGCGAGCGGGTGGGGAACGGGAGCGGACCGGCGGTGGATGTCGCGGTCGATCCCATCGACGGCACCCGGCTGCTCGCGATGGGGCGGCCGAACGCCCTGAGCGTCGTCGCCGTTGCTCCCCGCGGCACCATGTACAACCCCCACGGCATGTTCTACATGGACAAGATCGCCGTTGGACCGGCGGCGAAAGGGATGATCGACCTCAACGCGCCTGTGGAGTGGAACATCCAGCAGGTCGCGAAGGCCCTCGACCTCGCCCCCCAAGAAGTGACCGTGGTCATCCTCGACCGGGACCGGAACACTCCCATCGTGGACGCCGTCCGCAAGGTCGGCGCCCGCATCCGCCTCATCACCGACGGGGACGTCGCCGGAGCGGTGATGGCCGGCATGCACGGCACGGGTGTAGACATGCTGCTCGGCATCGGCGGTTCCCCCGAAGGCGTCATCGCCGCCTGCGCGCTCAAGTGCCTCGGGGGAGACTTCCAGGGCCGTCTCTGGGCGCGGAACGATGACGACCGCCGGCTGGCGGCCGAGCTCGGCCTCGACCTGAACCAGGTGCTCACCCTCGACGATCTGGTGAAGAGCGACGACGTGTTCTTCGCCGCTACGGGCATCACGACGGGCGAGCTCCTGCGCGGCGTCGACTACGTCACCGGCGGGGCGACGAGCGAGTCGCTCGTCATGCGCTCTCGCTCGGGCACCGTGCGGCGAATCTTCACCGAACACCACTGGAGGAAGGTCCAGCAGTTCGGCGGGCCGGGCCCCGGCGCCGTTCGGCCTCGCTGACCGGCATGCTGCCTGCCAACCCGCTCGAGGCCTTCGACGCCTATCCGAGCGCCACGCCCGACGTTCCCGGCATCGGCGGCCACCTCAGCGGCGAGCCTGCGGACTTCTTCGTCGAGGAGATCCCCGCCTACCTGCCGAGCGGTGAAGGCGAGCATCTCTACCTCCTCGTGGAGAAGGTAGGCCACACGACCGTGGAGCTCGTCGAGACGTTGCGGGACGCCGGCGGCATCCCAGAGGCCGAGATCGGGTCTGCTGGCCTGAAGGACAAGCACGCCGTCACGAGGCAGTGGCTTAGCATCCCGCGACGGTTCGGGGATCGCGCACGGGTGTTGGAGGAGCTCCAGGGGGTGCGCATCCTCGACGCCCGGCCGCACCGGAACAAGCTCCGTACCGGCCACCTGCGCGGCAACCGGTTCCGTGTGGTCGTGAGAGAGCCCGAGCGAGGAGTGGAAGCCGCCGCTGCGATCCTCGAGGCCCTGGCCGCACGCGGCGTCCCGAACTACTACGGCCCCCAGCGATTCGGCATCACCGGAGAGAACCCCGCCAAGGGACTCGCCGTCCTTCGCGGCCGCCGGCTGGGCTACCGGTGGCTCGAGCGGTTCCTCGTCTCCAGCCTGCAGAGCCTCCTCTTCAACGAGTGGGCAGCGGCCCGGCTGCGGGCCGGGCTCTTCGACCGCTTTCTCCCCGGAGACGTGGCGAAGAAGCACGATACCGGGGGAGAGTTCGTCGTCGAAGACCCCGCGCGCGAGAACCCACGCGCGGCGCGGCTCGAGATCTCGCCCACTGGGCCGATCTTCGGGCGGCGGTACCGGGAGGCAGAAGGCGAGGCTCGGGCGTTCGAGGACGCCGTGCTCGCCAGGGTGGGCATCTCCCGTGAGGAGTTTCGCGCGCGGCGAGGAGCACGCCGGCTGCTCCGCGTTCCCCTCGGCGAGTGGCGGGCAGAGCCGCTCCCCGGGGGCATCGCCCTCGAGTTCTCCCTGCCGAAAGGAGCGTACGCAACGAGCTTGCTGCGGGAGGTGATGAAGGTGCCCCTCGGAACACGCGGCCTCCCGGGAGCCGATGAGGGAGCGGACGAAGCTACCACCGATCTGGACTGAACGGGACACGCCGCGTGGCGAAGATCCGGTCCGCGCGGGCCACCGCTTCCGATCGTCCCTCGGCGAGGCCCATGCGGACCAGCTCGGTCGCCGAACGCTGGCCGAAGAGCAGCATCGCCAGCGCACGAATCCCCATCCGCAGGTCTGCTTCGCCTGAGGCAGCAGTCACGCGCACCTCGCCGGCCCCTACCTCGAGCCGCCACCGGCCGTCGTTCCACGGGCAAAGGGCATCCGCGGGGACCTCGAGCACGAGCTCGCCCTCGGCATCGTAGCCCCGGCTCGAGAGCGCCGCGGGAAGGTCGACGATGCGGGCGAGCAGCCCGTCGCGGGCGGTATCGCGCAGCATGCGCGGCTCCGCCAGCAAATGTGGAAGCGGGTCGTCGCCGGGCACGGTCGGCCATTCGATGAAGCGGGCGAGGTGCATCCGCGCGAGCAGCTCCCAGAACGCCTGGTACGCGGCCGGAGTGAGCGCGGCGAGCTCGCTCACCGTGACGAGCTGGTTCGGCTCGGGGCCTTCGAACGGCCCTGGGCCCGTCGAATACACGAGGTACCCAAGTGCTTCGCCTTCCTCCTCGTAGCAAACGACGACCTTCTCATGCCCGGCCCGTTCCGGGGGCGCCAGCACGCCGGCCTGCCACATCGCGCGCCCGCGATGGACGTACCCCGTCTTGTCTTCCCGGTACCGTCGGTACAGCTCAACAAGGAGGGGGAACTCGCGGTCCGGATCGACCTCTCGCAGCCGTCCGGGGACGGTGAGGGGCTCCACGAACTGTAGATATCGGGGCTCCACCTGGTAGCGGTGGTGCGTGGACACGACCGCGTACCCGAAGCGGTGGTAGATCGCCGCCTGCGAAGCGTACAGGACCGCGAGGGGGCGTTCACCGCGCTCGCGGAGCTCCCGGAAGTGCCGCTCGACAGCCAAGCGAAGGAAGCCCCGCCCGCGGTCGAGGGGGTCCGTAGCGACCGTCGTCACCCCGGAGATTGGAACGCTCCGCCCGTTCAGCCGCATCGTGAGGGGCCAGGAGCCGTGGACGGTCGCCAGGCGGTCGTCCTCAAACACACACAAGGTCATCTCAGGGCGGAGGTCGCGGAAGGAGCTCACCGGAATGGCAAGCGCCCGCGAGACGACGCGGGCGAGCTGCGGCATCTCGTCGGGGGTCGCGGGGCGGATCTCGATCATGCCGCCAGTATGGCTGGCTGCTTCCTGCCGCGCGACCAGTTTCTTCGCGGTAATCCCGCGGCGCCCCAGCTCCCCGGAGGGAGCAACCAGGGACAGGAGCAGTGACCAGGGCTCCCTCTATACTCGGGGACGATGCGTCCCCTGGAAGACGTTCGCGTTCTCGACCTCACCTGGGTCCTGGCGGGACCCTTTGCCTCGATGCTCCTCTGCGACCTGGGAGCCGACGTCATCAAGGTCGAGCGCCCACCGTGGGGCGACATCTCCCGCACCACCGGGCCGTACCAGAATGGGTGGAGCGGGTATTTCTTCAGCATCAACCGCGGCAAGCGGTCGGTGGCCATCGACCTCCGCAAGCCAGAGGGGCGGGAGCTCTTCCTCCGGCTCGTCGAGCGCGTGGACGTCGTGATGGAGAACTTCACCCCCGGCACGATGGAGAAGCTCGGCCTCTCCTACGACGTGCTCTCCGCTCGGAATCCGCGGCTCGTCTACGCTGCCACCTCGGGCTTCGGCCAGACGGGACCGTACCGTGACCGCCCTGCGCTCGACATCATCGTGCAGGCCATGGGAGGGGCCATGTCGATCACCGGGGAACCGGGCGGACGCCCCGTACGGCCTGGCGTCTCGTATGGGGACATCGCCGCCGGCCTCTTCACGGTCATCGGCATCCTCGCCGCGCTCCACGAGCGAGAGCGGAGCGGCCAGGGCCAGATGGTGGACATCAGCATGCTCGACTGCCAGGTCACGGTCATGGAGAACGCCATCATGCGGTACTTCGTGACCGGCGAGGTGCCGGGCCCGCTCGGCACGCGCCATCCGAGCGCGACGCCGTTCCAGGCCTTCCCCACCGCCGATGGTTACATCGTCGTCGCGCTCGGGTTCGGCGAGGAGAACCAGTGGAACCTCCTCTGCGCCATCCTCGGGCTCCCCGAGCTCATCGATGACGAGCGATTCGACACGGGTCCGAAGCGCACCGCGAACCACGCCCTGCTCGAGCCGATCCTGGAGGCCGCCTTCCGGAAGCGAACGACGAGGGAGTGGCTGAATGAGCTGGAAGCGGTTGGCATCCCCTGCGGCCCGATCAACCGTGTGCCGGAGGTGGTGGAGGATCCGCAAGTCAAGCACCGGAACATGATTGTGCCGGTGACCCACCACGTTGCCGGGACGATCCCCATCGCGAACACGCCGTTCAAGCTCTCGCGCAGCGAGGCCGGCATCAAAGGGCCGCCGCCAGACTTCGGCCAGCACAGCCGCGATGTCCTCCGCGAGCTGCTGAGCATGCCGGACGAGGAGATCGACCGGCTCGTGGCCGAGGGCGTCGTCTATACCGAGGGCGGCCCCGACATCTCCGCGATCACCTGAAGGCGCTCGACGCCCGGTACAGGCGATGGCGGAAGATGTACCGCCGCACCTCCGGCGGCACGCCCGTCGGAGGCTCGCGCCGGGCAGCCCGGACCCGCGCCTCGGTCGACGAGATAGCGGCAACGCCTTCGTCCAGCCGGAACGGCACGATTCGAGCCGCATACCGCTCCGGCAGGTGAGCGAGGAACTCCCGCACCTGCTCGTCCCCGGGAAGGCCTCGGTTCGTGGCGAGCACACGGTGCTGGAGGAAGAAGGAGTCGAGCGCCTCCTCCATGCCACCCTCGGGGTAGTAGCGCCGCTCGAAGAGTCGGACGAGGGTGTCGTACCCGAGAACGAAGTCGAAGCTCGCGAGTGGGTAGGCCCGCCGCAGGACCGCCGCCTGGTCGACGATGCGAGCGACGTTGGCGACCACGACGGCCAGCCCCGCATGGCGAGCCGCGAGAGCGAGGAGCATCCCCACTCGATGCGGGATGGTCGCCCCTTCGACGTCTTTATCGACGTTCCGGCTCGTAAGAAGCGCCACCGTTCCCGCGCCCCCCGCAACCTCCGCAGCCCGCTGCAGGAGCCGCAGGTGCGCGTAGGTGGGGGGATTGAACGCCGCGGGCAGCACCACGTGATGCCCGATGAGCGGAGCGGGCCAGTCGACACGCAGCGCCGCCCCGACGGGGAACCGCTCAAGCCGCGCCAGCGCCGCCGCAACGTCGGCAAGTGCCATAGCTGCATTCTAGGGGACCGTCAAGCTCGACCCTAGCGCACCCGCCCTGCCTCGCCGCTTCCTAAGCGATGCACCGACCGTCCTCCGCACCGAACCCGGACCAGTCCACCGCGCGCAGTTCCTCCGGGCCGAGCCACTCCCGCAGGATGCGACGGCAGTGGTGCAGCGACGCATGAACGTCGTGGGTGATGAGCGTGAGCCCGGGGCGGAGCTCATCACCGTTCAGGCGGTGCACGCTCCGGGAGCTCCAGTCAAAGTAGATCCCTCGCATCGCTCCCTCCTCAACGCTCCCTGCACTTCTAGTATCGACCTATACATCGATAAAGCACAGCCATAGGGCATCGGTGGAATCCCGGATTTTGGGGAGCCAGCGGCCTGTGTGCAAGCCCGCACCGCCGTACACTGCACCCACGGAGCATGGGCGAGCGAGCGGTGGGCATCCCGACGTCCCGCGTTCAACGAACGGGCGGCGTCGCGCTCCTCGGGGCGCGAGTGGCGGCCCGATGGGTCCTGGCACGGTTGCCGGGGTTCCGCAGCTCCGAGCGGCAGGCGCGCTTGGCGAAGGCTGCGGGAGAGGACGTGGCGCGCACGACCGGCGCCATGAAAGGGGCGGCGATGAAGGTCGGCCAGGTCCTCTCCATGATGACGGGCTTCGCGCCCGGCGCATTCACGCAGGAACTGACCGCGCTGCACGACGCCGCGCCCCCGATGCCGTGGCCCCTCGTCGAGCAGGTGCTGCGCGAGGCGTACGGTTCGGCGCTCAGCCGTGTCTTCCGTGACATCGAAGAGGCGCCGTTCGCCGCCGCTTCGATCGGGCAGGTCCACCGCGCGACCCTCCGGGATGGCACGCAGGTGGCGGTGAAGGTGCAGTACCCGGGCGTTCGGGACGCGGTCCATCACGACCTCTCGAATCTGGGGACGCTCGTCGCCGTGCTCGCCCAGGCAGCCCCCGGGTTGAACGGCGGGCAGATCGCCCGCGACCTGCGAGCCGGGATCGAGGCCGAGCTCGACTACGTGCGCGAGTGCGAGAACCAGCTCCGCTTCGCCAGCCGGTTCGCGGGTCACCCCTTCATCCGCGTGCCGCGACCGTACCCCGACCTCGTACGGCCGACGGTCCTGGTCCAGGAATACCTCGAGGGGAGGCCATTCCGGGAAGCGCTCACCCTCTCCCAGGACGAACGGAACCGCGTCGCCGAGATCATCTTCCGCTTCGCGTTCGGAAGCCTGTACCGCTTCGGCCTTTTCAACGGCGATCCGCACCCTGGCAACTACCTCCTCCTCGGCGACGGCACCGTCGGGTTCGTCGACTACGGCTGTGTCGCCAGCTTCGACCGAGCCGTGCTCGACAAGTTTGGCAGGGTCATCCGGGCCGTCGTCCGCCGCGACAAGGAGGCCTGGCGACGCGCTGTCGAGGACGTCGGCATCCTGCGCCGGGACGCGCCGTTTGGCACGGACGAGCTCTTCGAGCACATGCACTGGTACTGGGCACCGATTCTCGAGCCGGAAGTGACGTTCACCCCTGAGCTGGCAGCGGAGATGGTACGCCGCAACACGCAGACGACCGGCCGCGGCGGCGAGATCAACCGGTACTGCAGCATCCCCGAGGGGATGGTCTTCCTCACCCGCATCAACTTTGGCTTGGCCGGGCTGCTGGGGAGCCTCCGTGCGCGCGGTCCCTGGCAAGCCATCACGCTGGAGTACGTGGACGGGAACCCGCCCGCGACCGAGCTCGGCCGCATCTCAGCCGCCTGGGCGCGCGGAGGTTTGTCGGTCTGAGCCGGAAGGTCCCGCTGGCGCCCACACTGACGCTTCTGCTCGGCGTCGTGGCGATCTCGTGGGCTGCGATCTTCGTTCGCCTGGCCAGTGAGGCTCCTGCGCTCACCTTGGCCGCCTACCGTCTCCTGGTGGGAGCTGCGCTGGTCGTGGCGTTCGCCGGCACGTTCGGCACCAGGCCGGCGCTCCCGCAGGTCGCGCGCCGCGCTCTCCCCTGGTTCCTCGCGGGCGGCCTGGTCCTCGGTGCGCACTTCTGGTCCTGGTTCACATCCCTGCAATGGACGAGCGTGGGGAGCAGCGTCGTGATCATCGGCCTGCAGCCGCTCCTCGCCGCTCTGATGGCGCGCGCCTGGCTGGCGGAGCGGCCCACACGGGCGGAGTGGTGGGGAATGGCGCTCGCCACCGTGGGCGTCGGCGCCATTGGCCTCGGGGACTTCACCGCTGGGGGCCGTGCCCTCCTCGGGGACTTCCTCGCCTTCGTCGGCGCAGTGCTGGGGGCCGCGTACCGGACCATCGGCAGGGCCGCACAACCTGCGCTTGATCCGATCACCTACTCGGCGGGCGTCTACGTAGTGGCCTGCGGGCTCCTCTGGCTGCTCGCCGGGGGAACGGGCGTGCGCCTGACCGGCTTCGCGCTAGAGACCTGGGTCTGGATCGCCATGCTCGGCCTCGTGTCGCAGGCCATCGGTCACACGGCACTCAACTGGGCCTTGGGCCGCTACCGGGTGGCCACCGTCAGCCTGCTCGCGCAAGCCGAACCAGTGCTCGCCACTTTGCTCGCGGTCCCGATTCTCGGCGAGGAGCCCGGGCGAGGCGTTCTCATCGGCGCGCCCTTCGTCCTCGCCGGAGTGGTACTGGCCCTCCCGCGCTCCGAGGCGGAGCGGGAGCAGATCGGTACGAACTCCGTGCCCGAGTAGCGCCAAGCCGGTGAACACGGCAGTCACATCGAGTGCCACTCTTCACCGTCTCTCCACTGGGAAGACCGTTCGGTACTGCCGAATCCTTCTCGCGGAGGGGGTGTCGGGTGCGACTGCTAACGGCGCGGCGGGGCGCGGGCGCGCGGCTCCGGTCTCGCCGATTCGAAGCCGAGGTGCTGCTCTTGCAGATCACCTTGGCGCTCACGTTCGTCACCGGCGCCGTGGCCGGCTGGTTTCCCGTCGACGAGCAGCTCCGGGCAGCAGTCGTCGCGTATCTGCTCGCATACCACGGGCTCCTTGCGGTCTACGGGCTCCGCTTTCGCCTGCAGGGCGACATTCTCCCCTGGTTCGAACGTGCGAAGCCGATCTTCGACCTCACCTGCGTAACGGCAGGGTGGCTCTCCCTCGGCGACCCCGCCTCCCCGTTCTGGGCCGTCTTTCTGTATGCGCTGTTCGCGTACTCGCGGCGCGTCGATGGGCGCGGCTACCTCCTGCTCGCCAGCGGGATCGTGGCGACGCTCGCCGCCGGCCAGGCGCTCGTCGACCTGCGTGACGACGGGAGCATAGGCTGGGGACGGCTCTCCGTGATGGTCGTGCTGGCCGTGACCGTCGCCGCTCTCGGGAAGACCAGCTCGGACGAGTTCCGGAGGACGGCGGAGCAACTCGAGCAGGCAGCGCAGACGGATGCACTCACAGGCTTGTGGAACCGTCGCACGTTGCTCGAGCGTCTCGAGCAACTCGGCAGCGACCAGTCGCGCCCCTTTGCCGTCGTGATGCTCGACCTCGATGACTTCAAGGTGCTGAACGACCGCTTGGGGCACCTGGCCGGAGACCAGGTCCTCCGCCGCGTAGCCGAACTGCTCCGCCGGGGCACTCGCCCCGAAGACCTCGTGGCCAGGTACGGGGGCGAAGAGTTCGTCATCGCCATCCCGGACGCCGACGAGCGTACGGCACGAGCCGTGGCAGACCGCATCCGAACGACGATCCTGGCCAGCACGCCCACGACCAGTTCCTTCGGCATCGCCATCCGCGCGCCGGGAGAAGCACCTATCTCCGTCCTGCGGCGCGCGGATGAGATGCTGCTGCGCGCGAAGCGACTCGGGAAGAACACGGTGGTCAGTGAGCGGTCGCTCGCGCGTAGCGCCTAACGGCGCCGCCGGTAGACTCCCCCTCGTGAGCGGTCCGGTCCTCCTTTTCGATGTCGACCTCACCCTGGTCGACACCGGCGGCGCCGGCCGTTCGGCGATGCGACACGCCTTCGCCGAGCTGCAGCTCCCCACCGAGCCACTCGACTCGCTGGTCTACGACGGCCGAACGGACCGCGCCATCTTCCGCGAGGCGCTTGCACGCGTCGGCCTTGCCAGTGACGAACTCGAGCGGCTGTACCCTCTCGTCCTCGCCCGGTACCTCGAGCGTCTCCCGCACGAGCTCCGCGCGCGCCGGGGACGGGTGCTCCCGGGAGCGAAGGAGCTTCTCGCTCATTGTCGCGAGGCCGGCTGGCGGGTAGGGCTGGCCACGGGAAACCTGCGCCGCGGGGCGGAACTGAAGCTCGGGCACTTCGGACTCTGGGAGGCGTTTACGGGGGGCGGCTTCGGCGACGACACGGAGGTGCGGGCCGAGGTCGTCACCGCTGCGCTGCGCGAGCTTGGCGTCGACGACGCGCCTGCCTGGGTGATCGGCGACACCCCTCGCGACGTCGAAGCGGCCCACACGGCCGGCGTCCAGGCCATCGCCGTCGCCACCGGGCGGTACACGATCGAGGAGTTGGAGGCAGCCGGCGCCGACATCGTCGTTGCGAGCCTCGCGCAGCTGCTCGACCGGATCGGCGACCTCGCCTGAGGCCCGGATCGCCTGGTTAGAGGGACGCGAGCCGCTCCCGCAGCCCGCGCGCCCGTTCCTGTGCTTCGCTGAGGTTGCGCTCCACGCCCTCGACGACGTGGGCCGGAGCCTTGGCACGGAAGCCCTCGTTGCGGAGCTGCGCTTCGAGCCGGGCAATGTACTGCTCCACCTCCCGCAGCTCCCGCTCCAGCCGCGCCCGCTCCGCTGCGCGGTCGACCTCCGGCAGCAGCACCGCGACCTCCGTGTCCGCAACGCGGTCGAAGGCGAACTCCCCGGTTGGAAGCGGTTGGTCGGCGCCACGCAGCTCCGGCTCGACGCGGGCGAGTGCAGCGATCGCGGGCAGCATCTCCCGCACGACGACCTCGAAGCTCCCGCAGCGGAGCCACACCGGTGGGCGTGCCGACGCGGCCACGCGCTTCTCCGCCCGGATGTTGCGGATCGCACGGATGACGTCGATCACGTGCTCCATCGCCTCTTCTGCCTCGCGGTCCCGCCAGTTCGCGCCGCTCTTCGGATACCAGGCCACGATGAGCATCTCGGGGACGTCGTCGGGGAGATGCTCGCGCAGGTGCTGCCAGAGCTCCTCGGTGACGAAAGGCATGATGGGGTGTAGGAGACGGAGCCCGTAATCGAGCACGTGCCCGAGGACGTCCAGGGTGCGCGTGTCGCCCTCGACAAGCCGCAGCTTCGCGAGCTCGATGTACCAATCGCAGAACTCGTGCCAGAGGAACTCCTCGATGCGCCGGCCGACCTCGCCGATCTGGTACGCGTTGAAGAGCGAGTCGACCTCCTCCATCAACAGCTCGAGCCGGGAGAGGATCCAGCGGTCCTCGAGCGCGTAGCTCTCGCGGTCCGCCGGATGGGGGCGGCGGATGCGATGGCTGCCGAGCCGCATCAAGACGAAGCGAGCGCTGTTCCAGAGCTTGTTGGCGAAGTTCCGTGCCGCCTCCATGCGCTCGTCGCTGTACCGCTGGTCCTGCCCCAGCGTAGTGTTGGCCAGCAGTCCGTACCGGAACGCGTCCGCCCCGTACTTCTGCGCGGCCACGAGGGGGTCGACGACGTTCCCTTTCGATTTCGTCATCTTCTCGCCCTTCGCGTCCCGGATGAGGCCGTGAAAGAGCACGTTGCGGAAGGGGATGGCCCCGTCCGGGCCCCGATGGCGCATGTTGTACAGCCCGAACATCACCATGCGGGCGCACCAGAAGAACATGATGTCGTACCCCATCTGCATGTCAGTCGTGGGGTAGAAGATCCGCAGGTCCTCCGTATCTTCCGGCCACCCGAGATCGGCGTGAGGAGCGAGGGCCGAGGAGAACCAGGTGTCGAGGACGTCGGGATCCTGGCGCAGGTTCGTGCTCCCGCACTTCGGGCAGCGTTCGGGGTCGTCGACCTCGACGATGGTTTCCCCGCACTCGCAGTACCAGACGGGGATCTGATGGCCCCACCACAACTGGCGGCTGATGCACCAGTCGCGGATGTTCTCGAGCCAGTTGAGGTACACCTTCACGAACCGCTGCGGGATGATGCGAATGCGGCCGCTGCGGACGGCCTCGGCGGCCGCGCTCGCAAGGGAGACCCCGGGCTCGTACTCTTTCGTGACGGCCACGAACCACTGCTCGCTCGGAAGCGGCTCGATGACCGTGTTGCAGCGGCTGCAGCGCCCGACGCTGTGCACGTAATCCTCCACCCGCTCGAGGAACCCTTCGTCCTCGAGGTCACGGACGATCGCCTCCCGCGCCTCCGCCACGGTCATCCCGGCATACGGCCCGGCCTCCTCGTTCATCCGGCCATCCTTCTCCATCGCGACGATGACGGGCAGTCCGTGCCGCTGGCCGATCTCCCAGTCGTTCGGGTCATGGCCCGGGGTCACCTTGACGGCGCCGGTGCCGAACTCCGGCTTCACCGCCTCGTCCGCCACGACGGGAATCTCCCGCCCGATGATGGGAAGGAGCACGAAGCGACCGATGCGCTCCTCGTACCGCGGATCGGCTGGGTGCACCGCCACGCCCGTGTCCGCGACCATCGTTTCGGGACGCGTGGTGGCGACGACGATGGCGTCCGGCAACGGCATGCCCCCCTCGCCGACGACCGGGTAGCGGATGTAGTACAGCTTCGACTGCTCCTCGACGTACTCGACCTCGAGGTCACTGAGCGCCGTTTCGCAGCGCGGGCACCAGTTGATCATCCGCAGCCCGCGGTAGATGAGGCCGTCCCGGTACAGGTTGACGAAGGTCGTGCGCACGGCGCGGACGATCGGCGGATCGAGGGTGAAGACGTCCCGATCCCAGTCCGCGCTCGCGCCGAGCTTCTTGTGCTGCTCGACGATGCGCCGGCGGTGGATCCGCACCCACTCCCACGTCCGCTCGAGGAAGGCCTCCCGACCGATCTGGTGACGGGTGAGCCCCTCCTTCGCCAGCTCGCGCTCGATGACGTTCTGGGTCGCGATGCCCGCGTGGTCCTCGCCAGGAACCCACAACGTCGCGTCGCCCTGCATCCGGTGCCACCGTACCAGCGCATCCGTGAGCGCATCCTCGAGGCCGTGCCCCAGGTGCAGCTCACCGGTCACGTTCGGGGGCGGCATGATGATGCAGTACGGCTTGGCGCCAGGCACGAGCCGGGGTTTGAAGTAACCGCGCCGCTCCCACTCCTCGTAGATGCGGGACTCGACGCTCGCCGGCTCATACGCCGGCGGAAGCTCCTTGCGCGAGGGGAGTGTCGTCATCGCGGGCCCTCTCCAACGCTGGCGGTATCCGGCTGGCTCGATGGGGTTCGTTCGGCCTAGTGTACCAAGGCATCCCGTCTGAACGGCGTGACGGTCCGCAGCTCCTGACGTACGCTGTCGCCCGTGGGGGTCGTCTGGCTCGACGCTGCCTCGGCGGAGCGCACCCTGCTGGGGGGCAAAGGCGCCAACCTCGTCGCTCTCCGCCAGGCCGGGCTTCCGGTCCCTCCGGCCTTCATCCTGCCACCTCAGCTCGCGCTCGAGGCCGTGCACGGATCGGAGCCCGCGCGCCGTGAGGTGGCCGACGCTTGGCGCCGTCTCACTGAGGGCGGCAGGCCGGTTGCGGTTCGTTCCTCGGCGCTCGCGGAGGATGCCCCCGACGCGTCGTTCGCCGGCCAATTCGAAACGGTCCTCGGTGTAGCCAGCGTCGAAGAGCTCTGGGCTGCCATCGAGCGGTGCGTGGCTTCGGAGCGCGAGCAGCATGCGGAGGCGTACCGCGAGGCGTTTCGGGCTGCCAGCCGAGGAATGGCGGTCATCGTCCAGGAGCTCGTGGACGCTCGTGCAGCAGGGGTGGCCTTCACCGTCGATCCGGCCTCTGGAAGCGATCACGTCGTCGTGGAGGCCGTCCGCGGCCTCGGCGACGCGCTGGTGGCCGGCACTGCCGCGGGGGACCGATGGGAGTTCGCCCGTCCAGGGCTGGAGAGCGTAGCGCGGCCGGAACACCCGACGGCCCTCAGCGAGCCGGAAGCGCGCCGCGTGGCGGAGCTCGCGCTTCGGTGCGAGGAGCTGTTCGGCGCGCCCCAGGACGTCGAGTTCGCCGTCGACACGGCCGGCGAGGTGTGGCTGCTCCAGTCGCGCCCCGTGACGCGCATTGGAGGGACGGCTCCCCGGAGCGAGTTCGATACGGAGACCTCGGAAGAAGATGAATGGACGAGCGCCAACGTCCAGGAAGTCCTTCCCGGCCTCCTCACACCGCTGACGATTAGCGTTTTCCGCGAGGCCTCCCGCGAGGCGTACACGCGCAACTACCAGCGGCTTCGCATCCTCAGTGCTCACGAGTGGCCCGAGTTCACCGGGTTCTTCTGGTACCGCGCTTTCCTCAACCTGGGAGCCCTCCGCATGGTGGCGGACCGCACGCCCGGCGGGAACGCCGATGCCCTCGAGCACCGGTTCTTCGGGGGAGAGGCAGGCCGTCCCCGGCCGCTGCGGGCCCGCCTCCGCTACTTCCCGTACAAGCTCCGCTGTGCACTCCCACTCGCGCGTGAGCTGCTGGCAATCGAGCGAAGGGTGTGCCAGCTGGAGGAAGTCGTGACGCGCGCCGAACAGCGCCTCGCACAGCTTCGTCCCAGCGATCTGAGCGACGCGGAACTCGAGCGGTACCGCCAGTGGGTGCTCTTGCTGGCGGCCCGCTGGTTCCACGTCCACCTCGACGTGAGCGGCCTGGCAGGCGCGGGCTTCGAGGCCATCGCCCAGCTCATCAGGCCCGTCTACGGGCCGGAGACCGAGGGGACCCTCCCAGGCCTTTTCACAGGTCTGCCCAACGTGGAGAGCGCCGCCATCGCGCTCGACACGTGGCGGCTCGCCGAAACGGTGCGCCGGCTCGGGCTCGAGCCTCGCGTCCGTTCCGGCAACTTCGACCCGATGGATCCGAGGCTGCCGGAGGAGTGGCGAGAAGCGTTTACGGCTTTCCTCCGCCGCCACGGTCACCGCGCCGTGGCGGAGATGGAGGCCTCCGCCCGGACGTGGCGCCGCGACCCGGCGCCCGTCGTCGCGACGATTCGCTCCTACCTCGACCTCCCGCCGGAACAGGCGCCGCCCAGCGTCCTCGCGCGGCAGGAAGAGGCCCGCCTGGAGTTGACGCGCCGCACGGAGGAACGGCTGAACCCAATCGCCCGGCGGATCTTCCGCTTCCTGCTGCCCCGGGCGCAGCGATGGGTGGCGCTGCGCGAGTGGACGAAGTCGCTCGTCGTCCGCCACGCCCGACTGGTGGACCCGCTCGTGGACGAGATCGCCCACCGCCTCGTGACACGGGGCGTCATCGGAGAAGCGGACGACGTCTTCTTCCTGACCAACGAGGAGATCGAGGAGATCCTGCTGCTCGGCCCCCAACGGGACTACCGTGACCGAATCGCCCGCCGACGCCGGGAGTTCGAAACCGCACGACACTTCGTATTCCCGGAACGATTCCGCGGATATCCGAAGCCAGAGGTCGCCGTACCAGGGGACGACGGTGTTACGGAGCTGCGAGGCACACCCGTCAGCGCAGGCGTCGTGGTGGCGCGGGCGCGAGTGGTGCTGGATCCACAGCGCGATGGCCCGCTGCGCCCCGGCGAAGTCCTCGTCGCCCCGGTCACGGACGCCGGCTGGACGCCGCTCTTCGCGCTCGCATCCGGACTCGTCGTCGACATCGGCAGCGCCCTGAGCCACGGCAGCACGGTTGCCCGCGAGTACGGCCTCCCCGCGGTGGCGAACGTCCGCACGGCGACGCGGACCATCCGAACGGGAGACCTCGTCCAGGTCGACGGCAACGAGGGCGTGATCCGAATCCTCGAGCGCGCGCAGGCGGACGAGGGAGCCTCGTCCGCCGAGGCGTAGCTAGCCGAACGCGGCCGTGAGCCGCCGGATCGCCTCTTCCAGCGTCTCCCGGCTCTTGGAGAACGTGAAGCGAACCGACGTGCGCCCGAGATCCTGGTGCCGGTAGAAGCTCGAACCCGGCACCGGAGCGACGCCCACGGACTCCGTGAGGTAACGCGCGAACGCCACGTCGTCGCCCTCGAATCCGAGCCCCGAGAAGTCGGCCATCACATAGTACGCCCCCTCCGGCACGGTCGTGCGGAAGCCGGCCCGCCGGAGGCCGTCGACGAGGAGGTCTCGGTGGGCCTGGTAGAACGCACGCAGCTCCTCGTAGTAGCCTCGCTCATCTGCCTCCTCGATGGCCACGGCGGCCGCTTCCTGCAGCGGCGCGGGGGCGCCCACCGTGAGGAAGTCGTGCACCTTACGGATGGCTGCCGATAGCGCCTCCGGTGCCAGCACGTACCCTATCCGCCAGCCGGTCACGCTGAACGTCTTCGACACGCCGCTGATGATCACCGTCCGCTCCCGCATCTCCGGCAGCGTCGCAATGGGGACGTGCCATCGCCCATCGAAGACGATGTGCTCGTAAATCTCGTCCGTGATGACGAGCGCGTCCGCCTCCACGGCGATGGCCGCGATCTGCTCGAGCTCTTGCTGGCCGAACACGCGGCCGCAGGGGTTGTTCGGCGTGTTGAGCACGATCGCCCGCGTGCGAGGCGAGACCGCGCGCCGAAGCTCGTCTGGATCGAACCGGTACTCGGGTGGCCTCAGCGCCACGAACACGGGCGTGGCGCCGGACATGGCCGCATCGGGCACGTAGTTCTCGTAGAAGGGCTCGAAGACGATTACCTCGTCGCCCGGCTCGATCAGCGCCAGCATCGTCGCCATCATCGCTTCCGTCGCGCCACACGTGACGGTGATCTCGCGTTCCGGGTCGTACTGGAGGCCGTAGTGGCGCGCGGTCTTGGCAGCGACGGCCCGGCGCAGCCGCGGGGAGCCCCAGGTGATGGCGTACTGGTTGATGTCCTCCCTGATGGCGCGGATGGCCGCAGCCTTGACGAACTCCGGCGCGGGAAAGTCGGGGAACCCCTGCGCGAGGTTCATCGCGCCATGCTCTAGGGCGAGCCGCGTCATCTCGCGAATGACCGACTCCGTGAACACGCCCGTCCGGGCGGCGACCCGAGCGTGCCGCGCTTGCACGGGAGCGATTCTGCCACAAGCCTCCCCGAGGCGCCCGCTGGCGCTTTCGAGGGCACGGCCGGACGCGATACGATGCCTGCGCGGAGCGCGAAAGGGGTCAACCGTGGTGCTTCGGCGGCCGGTGAGACGGTGGCAACCTCGGCTCTGGGCCTCGTGGGTACCGTTCGGAGTCGGCGAGCAGCGCCCCAACAACTACTGGGAAGTCTTCCGCGCAGCGTGGGAGAACCGTGATCGCCTGTCGTACGCGTGGCGCATCCTGCGCGAAGGGTGTTGCGATGGGTGCGCGCTGGGAACCGCGGGGCTTCGCGACTGGACGACGCCAGGCATCCATCTCTGCAACGTCCGCCTCCGCCTCCTCCGGCTGAACACGATGCCGCCGTTCGATCCCGCCCTTCTTCGGGACACGGGGCAGCTCGAGCGGTGCTCCGCTGCTGAACTGCGGCAACTCGGTCGTCTCCCGACGCCGCTGTATCGGCGCCGTCGCGATGCCGGGTTCCAGCCTATCCCCTGGGAGGAGGCGCTGGAGGTAGCCGCGCGCCGCGTCCGGGCGTCGTCGCCGCACCGGCTCGCGTTCTACCTCACGAGCCGCGGTATCCCGAACGAGACCTACTACCTGGTACAGAAGGCCGCCCGCGCCATCGGCACGAACAACATCGACAACGCTGCCCGGCTCTGCCATGCGCCGTCCACCCTGGCCTTGAAGGAGACCCTCGGCGTTGCCGCGACGACGTGCAGTTACGTCGACCTCATCGGCACGGACCTGGTCGTGTTCTTCGGCTCCAACGTGGCCGTGAACCAGCCCGTGATGATGAAGTACCTGCACTACGCCCGGAAGGCCGGCACCCGGGTCGTGGTCGTGAACCCCTATCGCGAGCCGGCGATGGAGCGGTACTGGGTGCCTTCGATCCCGGAGAGCGCGCTGTTCGGGACCCGCATTACGGACGAGTTCTTCGCCGTGTCGCCGGGAGGGGACATCGGCTTCATCCTCGGCACGATCAAGTGGCTCCTGGAACACGGAGGGGTCCGCTGGGACTTCGTCGAACGCCACACGGTGGGATTCGAAGCGTTCCGGGAATTCGTTGACGGCCTCGCCTGGGAGGAGCTGGAGCGCAGCTCCGGGGCGAGCCGGGCGGAAATGGCGGGGTTCGGCCGTATCCTCCTCCAGTCCGACCGTGCGGTGTTCGTGTGGAGCATGGGGGTGACCCAGCACACCTTCGGCGAGGACGTCGTTCGCGCGATCGTCAACCTCGCCCTCGTGCGCGGGTACGTCGGCCGAGAAGGGTGCGGCCTCATGCCGATTCGAGGCCACTCCGGCGTTCAGGGCGGAGCGGAGATGGGAGCGTACGCGACGACCTTCCCGGGCGGCACCCCTGTGGACCGGGACGGCGCCGCGCGGCTCGCCGCGCTGTGGGGATTTCCCGTGCCCGAAGCTCCGGGGCTCACGGCGCCGGAGATGGTGGCCGCGGCGGAACGCGGCGAGATCGACCTCCTCTGGAGCATCGGCGGCAACTTCCTCGAGGTGCTCCCGGAGCCGGACCGCGTGCGGCGCGCGCTCCAATCGGTCCCGCTGCGCGTGCATCAGGACATCGTCCTCACCCCGCAGATGCTGATCCCGGCCGACGAGGTGCTGCTGCTTCCGGCCACGACGAGGTACGAGATCGCGGGAGGCGTGACGGAGACCAGCACGGAACGGCGCGTGATCTTCAGTCCCGAAGTCCCGGGACCGCGCGTGCCGGGCGCTCGGCCCGAGGGGGAGGTCTTGATCGAGCTCGCGGTCCGGGTGAAGCCGGAGCTCGAAGACCGACTCCGCTACCGGCATCTCCAGGAAGTCCGGGAGGAGATCGCCCGGGTCATTCCGGCCTACGACGGCATCCAGCAGCTGCGGAAACGAGGTGATTCCTTCCAGATCGGCGGGCGGATCCTCTGTGCCGGCGGACGTTTCCCTACCCCGGACGGCCGCGCGCGGTTCAGCGTCGTTCCCTTGCCGGACCAGCACACCCCGCCGGGCGCGCTCCGCCTCGTGACGCGGCGCGGCAAGCAGTTCAACAGCATGGTGCTCGCCCGGCACGACGCCGCCACCGGGCTGCGGCGGGAGGAGGCGCTCTTCTCGGCTCGGGACGCCGAGGTCCTCGGGCTGCGCGAGGGCGACCGCGTCCGGCTCCGCAACGAGCACGGGGAGCTGGAAGTCAGGGTGCGCATCGGTCCGGTCAAGGAGGGCAGCGTGCAAGCGCACTGGCCCGAGGCGAACGTCCTCCTCGGGGCAGAGGGCTCACCGCGCTCCCGCATTCCCGCCTACAAGGACGCCTATGTCTTCGTGGAGCCTGTCGGGTAGGCCGCGGCCAGGGCGCACCGCCCGGTTGATAGCCACGCGCGTGGAGCGTGGAGAGGCGGCGAGGCGCACCGACGAGGTCGCCGTCGAGGAGCCGCTCGAGATCCGCCTGCGGGCGGGCGAAGACCTGCGCTCCGTCGCCGTCACCCTTCGGACCCCAGGGAACGACTTCGAGCTCGCCGCCGGCTTCCTGTTCAGCGAGGGCGTCGTAGAGAGTCGGGACGAGATCCGCGCCATCCGCTACTGCGACGACCTCCCGAGCGAGCAACGGTACAACGTGGTTACGGTGGAGCTGGAGCGACCGGCGTTACCCGAGCTCCCGGGCCTCGAGCGGCACTTCTTCACGACGACCGCGTGCGGCGTGTGCGGCAAAGCGGGGCTCGACGCGCTCACGCACCGCGGGCTTTCACCAGTCAGCAGTGAGCTCCACGTCTCCATGCCCGTGCTCGCCTCGCTGCCCGCCCGGCTTCGCGGGGCTCAGCCCCTCTTCGCGCGCACCGGCGGGCTGCACGCCGCAGCGCTGTTCGACGCGAGCGGCGAACTCGTGCAGCTGCGCGAGGACGTGGGGCGGCACAACGCGGTCGACAAGCTGCTCGGGTGGGCGTTGCTGGAAGGTCGCCTGCCGTTGGCGACACACGTCCTCATCCTGAGCGGCCGAGCGAGCTTCGAGCTCCTGCAGAAGGCCGTCGCCGCTCGCATCCCCGTCGTGGCAGCCCTCTCGGCCCCGACCAATCTTGCCGTCGAGCTCGCCGAGGCGTTCGGGGTCACCCTCGTGGGCTTCCTCCGCGAGGAGCGCTGCAACGTGTACGCGCACCCCGAACGCCTCGAGCTCTCCTGACTACTCGAAGGCACCGCCGGCGACGTATTCCACGACCTCCTCGTCGCTGAGTCCGAGGATCTCGCGGAGGACCGTCTCGTTGTGCTGGCCGAAGGTGTTCCCCGGCCAGCGCACCACCGGCGGCGTTCGCGAAAGGAGGAACCGTGCGTTCTCGATCGGCACGGGACCGAGCTCCGGATGGCTCACCGTCACGAAGTGCCCCCGGTGAGCGAGCTGGGGGTCTGCGAACGCATCGGCGCTGCCGGCAGCACGATGGACGGGCACCCCGTGCTGTACGAGCGTTCGCTCCACCTCCTCGGCATCCTGGCCACGCGTCCACTCGGCAATCGCAGCGTCAAGCTCGTCCCGCCGCGCCAGCCTCCCTTCTACCGTCGCGAGCTGCGGGTCGCTTGCCCAGTCATTACGGCCCATCGCGCGGCACAGTCCTCCCCACTGCGTATCGTCGAGACAGGTGATGGCCACCCAGCGGTCCTCCCCTGCGACCGGGTAGACGCCGTGGGGAGCGAACCACGGAGAGGCATTGCCACGGCGCTCCCAGAGCCGCCCGTTCACGAGATAGTCGAGCATGGCCGGCCCGAGGAAGTGGATGGACGCCTCCGCTTGGGAGAAGTCGATGTACTGCCCCTCGCCCGTGCGGCGCCGGTGTTCGAGCGCGGCGAGGAGCGCCGCCACCTCGAACTTCGGCACCACGTAATCGGTGTACGCCCCGGCTGGGCCGGCCGGTGGGCGGTCGGGCCAACCGGCGAGCTCGCCGAAGCCGGCGAGCTGTGCGCCCATCGTCCCGAACCCGGCCAGCGTCGCGTACGGCCCCGTCTGGCCGTTCAGACAGGAGCTCATCATGATGATGTCGGGCTTCACCTTCTTCAGGTCCTCGTAGCTCAGGCCGAGCTTCGCCATCGTGCCGGGAGTGAAGCTCTCGCAAACGATGTCGGCCCACTGGACGAGGCGCAACGCCAGCTCCCGCCCCTTCTCGCTCGCCAGGTTGAGGGTGATCCCGTACTTGTTCGCGTTCACCGTCGCGTGGGCGCCCGACCGTTCTGGGCCAGGCTGCCCATCCTTGAACGGGCCGATGGTGCGGACCGTGTCGACCCGCGTCGTGCTCTCCACCCGGACCACCGTCGCGCCGTAGTCGCTCATGGCGCGGGTTGCCCACGGCCCGGCAACGACCCACATGAAATCGAGGATCTTCACACCTTCGAGCGGGAGGCGTTCGATCGCGCGCGGCGGGTTGCCGGAGCTGGCCACGACGGACGCCACCTCGGCCCGGATCTCGTCCCCGTGCTCCCCGACGAGCGGGGGACGCCGCCGGGTACGCATGGGCGTTCGAGAGAAGCGGGCCCAGGGGCCGTGGTACCGGACGGTCCGGTTCAGCTCCGGGTGCTCGACCTCCTCCCAGTACTCGCGAGCGGCGAGCTGCTCGGAGTTGGCCAGGTCTTCGGTGGTAGCGACGGGCACGATGAGCAGCCCGCGCTCCATCGCCAGTTGCAGGAGCTCCGCCTTCGTATGCCGCTTCGTGAACTCGCTGATGAGGTTGTTACAGCGGATGAGCTCCGAAACCGGCTCCTGGCCTGAGAGGAGCAGCTGGGTGTAGCCGATCCAATCCTTGTCCCGGGTCGCTTCGTCGACGACCCCCTCCTCGTACATCACTTCCATGAGCCGCCGGGAGAACGGTCCGATGGCCGAGCCGAACAGGAAGGTCACCGAGACGTAGCCGTCCTTGGCCGGGTGGACGAACTTCAGCGGGAACGGGCCGAACCGCACGCCTCCTGCCATGCGCCGGGTCTCTACTTCGTTCCACCCGTGCGCGAGGATGGTCGCTTGGGTCGCGGCCATCGCGGAGGTCTGGGCCGAGACGTCCACGAACTGCCCGACGCCATCCCGGATCGCACCGGTCAGGGCGATGAGCGCCGCCGCGGCCGCATCCGCGCCCGCATGGAGCATGGCCTGCGGGACCGCCAGCGCGACCGGCGGCCGGTCGTCGTCCCCGTTGATGAGGAGCGCGCCCGAGGACGCCAGCGCGGTGAGGTCGGAGGCTGGCCAGCTCGCCTTCGGGCCCGTGGCGCCGTAGGGCGTGATGGCGACGTAGACGAGCCTCGGGTTGATTGCCGAAAGCTGCTGGTAGCCGAGTCCCCACGACTCCATCGTTCCCGGCGGGAAGGACTCGAAGAGCACGTCCGCCGTCGCCACAAGCCGGCGGAACGTGTCGCGGTCCTCCTCAGAGCGGCTGAGGTCGAGCGTGATGCTCCGCTTGTTCCTGTTGAAGGCCCAGAAGTTCAGACTCTTGTTCGGGTCCCGCTCGTCTCCGGCCCAGGGACCGATCTGGCGCGCCCGAGCCCCTCCTGGCGGCTCAACGAGGATGACGTCAGCGCCGAGATCGCCGAGCATCTGCCCGGCGATCATCGCGCCCCCATCCGTCAGGTCGAGAACACGGTACGGCTCCAGCATGTCTTGCCCCCGCAGCGAACGTTTGTCCCCACTCAGCTCTTTGGGTTCGGGGCCGGATCCTACCCGTTGAGCGCGGCCTGGTGCAGCCTTACTTCGAGCCCGTCAAACGAACTCACCCACCGTAGTCCCAGCCCAGCTCTTGCAGCGTCCAGGCAGGCTCGTCGCTCCGAACTTCCCCGTTTACGACCTCGCCCACGTACTGGATGTGGTCGCCGACCTCTCGAGACTCGACGACCCGGCACTCGAACCAGGCGACGGAGCCGGCATAGACGGGTGCCCCGGTCTCGGCACCGGCGAAGTACTCGTACTCCCCCAGCTTGTTGCCCACGACGTCGGCGGGCTTCGTGAAGTGCGAGACGACGTCCTCAGAGCCCGGCGGGAGGAGGCAGATGGAGAACACGCCCCCCTCGTCGATGAGCTGCCGGGTGTAGGCGTCCTTCTCGATGAACACCGTGTACAGTTTCGGCTCGAACGAGCACTGCGTTCCCCAGTTGGCGGTCATCAGGTTGAGTCGGTCACCGGCGCGTGACCCGACGAGGAAGATGCCGTACGGATGGCGCAGCAGGGCCGCCGAGGCCGCGTTGAGATCTCCCATGCTCAAACCCCCCTGAGGTTGTCGCTCGCAGTGTAGCGGGGCCGAGAGGCCGACGCGGCCTCACGGGCCTTCGGACAGGGAGCCGAGCACGGCACCGCCGAGCACACGGCCTTCCGACGCGCTCGCCACCGGGCTGACGTCACGGGGAGTTATGGCAGGGCATCGGCACGGCCGGCCCGATGCGGGCGGCGAGGTCCGCTACAGGAGTCCCCGCTCCTCGAGCGCCCGCTTCATCGTCGCCCCGATCTCCGCGGGAGAATCGCTCACGTAGGCGCCCGCAGCCCGCAGCGCGGCCTTCTTGTTCTCGGCGCGGGCATCGTCCCCGGAGATGATGGCGCCGGCATGCCCCATTCGCCGCCCTTCGGGTGCCGTCGCCCCGGCGATGAACGCCACGACCGGCTTCTTCACGTGCGCCTTGATGTAGGCGGCGGCCTCCTGCTCCGCACTGCCCCCGATCTCGCCGACGAGGACGATGGCGTCCGTCTCCGGGTCCTCGTTCAGCATCCGAACCGCCTCGGCCTGGCGCGTCCCGATGACCGGGTCGCCGCCGACGCCGATACAGGTGCTCTGGCCGATGCCGAGCGCGGTGAGCTGGGCAACGACCTCGTAGACCAGGGTGCCGGAACGGCTGACCACGCCCACCCGGCCCGGAGTGAAGACGTCCACGGGCATGATGCCGGCGCGAGCCCGGGCCCGAGGCGTGATCACGCCGGGGCAGTTCGGCCCGATGAGGACGGTTGAGCTGCCGCGAAGCGCGGCCTTCACCCGCACCATGTCGAGGACCGGGATGCCCTCGGTGATGCAGACCACCAGCGGAAGCTTGGCCGCCACCGCCTCGAGGATCGCATCTGCGGCGAAGGGCGCGGGGACGAAGATGACGCTTGCGTTCGCACCCGTCTCCCGCACCGCGTCGTCCACGGTTCGGAAGATGGGGACGCCGTCCTGCTGCTCGCCGGCGCGCCGCGGGTGGACGGCCGCCACCACCTTCGTGCCGTACGCGATGGAGCGACGCATGTGGTTCGTGCCTTCCGTCCCGATCCCCTGCACCAGCAGCCGCGTGTTCTCATCGAGCAGAACAGCCATCTCAACTCCCGAACCGAGGTTGTTGCGGCGAGGCCGCCCGAAGCGACAGCATACCGCGGCGCCGCGCTACAGTCCGTCCGCGGTAGCGAACGGCTGCGCTGCCTCCCAGCGCCTCCGCTGCTCGAGGCGAGCCGCCTCATCCGCGGGGCGGTACCGCTCGAGGAAGGAGCGGCGGAACTCCTCGAAGTGACCTCCGGCGATCGCGGCCCGGATTCGCTCCATCAGCCGCAGCAGATACCGGACGTTGTGGAGCGTCCCCACCCGGTACGCCAGCAGCTCCTCGTTCCGGAACAGGTGATGGAGGTAGGCAAGAGAGAACCGCTGGCAAGCCACACAATCACAGGTCGGGTCGACTGGAGCGTCGACCTCGGCGTACCGCGAGGAGCGCACGTTCACGCGGCCCTCGTCGGTGAACAGCGCTCCGTTCCGCCCCAGCCGCGTGGGGAGGACGCAATCGAACATATCGACGCCGCGGGCCACGCCCTCCACGAGGTCCTCCGGGGATCCCACGCCCATCAGGTAGCGCGGCTTCTCCACCGGCAGCGCTTCGCACGTGGCCGCGAGCGTTTCCCAGGTGAGCGCCTTCGGCTCGCCGACCGAGAGCCCGCCGATGGCGAACCCGGGTGGGTCGAACTCGGCTAGGGCCTGTGCGTGCCAGCGGCGCAGCGCGGCGAACGTGCCGCCCTGGACGATGGCGAAGAGCGGGAGGTCGTCGGCTGCCGCCTGCGAGCGAGCGAACCAGCGCAACGTGCGCTCGGCCGCATCCCGCAACGCCGGCTCATCGGTTCGCCCGGGGAGGACGTGGTCGAGCGGCATGGCGATGTCCACCCCGAGGGCGCGCTGCACCTCGACCGCCAGCTCTGGCGTGTAGAAGTGCTCGGAGCCATCGATGGGAGAGCGGAAACGCACGCCTTCGTCCGTCACACGGACGAGGCGCGCGAGGCTGAACACCTGGAAGCCGCCACTGTCGGAGAGGATCGGGCGCCTCCAGCCCATGAACCGGTGAATTCCACCCATCCGTTCGATCAAGCGGTGGCCGGGGCGGAGATAAAGATGGTACGCATTGACGAGGACGATCTCCGCCCCCGCGGCTTCGACCTCCTCTGGGAGGAGGGTCTTGACCGTCGCCAGCGTGCCCACCGGCATGAACACGGGCGTGCGCACGGTCCCGCGGGTGGTGCGCAGCTCGCCGAGCCTCGGGGCTACCGGCCCCGCAGGGGCAGAGCGGAGGCGAAACTCGATCACGCGGACACCACCTCGTGTACGACCTCGCGAACGAGCGGCTCCGGGACATCGTCCCGCACGGTGGCGCGCCCGATTCGCTCCAGCAGGATCCACCGAAGCTGTCCGCCTCGCACTTTCTTGTCGAGCATCATCGCAGCCATGACCGGCTCGGGCGGAATACCCGGTGCGCGATCGGGGAGCCCCAGCCCCGTGAGCAGCCGCTGCTGCCGCTCGAACGCTTCCGGCGCCAGCATCCCCATTTCGACAGCGATTCGTCCGGCCGCGTACATGCCGACCGCGATCGCCTCCCCGTGGAGAAAGCGGCGGTACGCCGTGGCCGCCTCGAGCGCGTGCCCGAGGGTGTGGCCGTAGTTCAGAAGCGCGCGGAGGCCGCTTTCCCGCTCGTCGGCGGAGACGACCGCCGCCTTCACCGCCACGGAGCGGGCGATGAGCGCGGGATCGATCATCCTCGCCAGCGTCCCCGCTCGTTCGAGGTCCGCGAAGAGCGTCTCGTCCAGGATGAGCCCGTGTTTGACGAGCTCTGCCGCGCCTGCCCGTAGCTCGCGCTCCGGCAGCGAGGCGAGGACGTCCGGATCGATGAGCACCGCTCGGGGCTGGGCGAAGGCCCCGACGAGGTTCTTCCCCTCAGGCAGATCGACTCCCGTCTTGCCGCCGATGGCGGCGTCGACCATTCCCAGGAGCGTCGTCGGAACGTGGAGGAACGGCACCCCACGCAGGTACGTCGCCGCCACGAACCCGCCAAGGTCCGTAACGACGCCCCCGCCGAGGCAGACGATGAAGTCCCCCCGCTCGGCGCGCTGGGACACGAGCCAGCGGTACACGGCGGTCACCGTTTGCAACGTCTTCTGCTCTTCTCCTGCCGGGAACGCGAACGTCGCCGTCTCGTACCCTGCCGACCGCAAGGCCTGCTCGGCGACGCTCGCCAGCCGGGGGGCGACGACCTCGTCGCTGATGAGGAATCCACGCCCGCGCAGGCCCACTTCTCTCGCGACATCCCCGAGCCGCTTCAGCCCGCCAGCGGCGACGAAGACCGGGTAGCGCGCGCTCGCGGCGCGTACCTCGCACGCGGGCCGCAGCACGTCGTCGGCAAAGTAGCGGCGCGCGGCGGCATTTAGCCGCTCCGCCACTTCGGCCGCTGTGGCACCGGCCGTGGAGACAACGAGGTGGGCGCGGGCGTACCGCGGGCGGCGCAGGGCGAGGAGCGCTCGCAGGCGCCCGGCGGGGTCTCCCGCGAGCAGCGGGCGCTCTTCTGCACCGCTGGACCGCAAGCGCTCGGCCGCCTCCTCGGGCGGGACGTCGAGCCAGATGACGAGGGCGTCCTTCGTCACCTCCTGCCAGACCGGGCTGAGGGGAGCGCCGCCCCCGGTGGCCACCACCACCGGCTCTCGGTCTTTCGTCGCCAGCAGCGCGCTTCGCTCAAGCGCTCGGAACGAGCTCTCGCCCTCCTCTCCGAAGATGCGGGCCACCGGCTTTCCGACCCGGTCCTCGATCTCACGGTCGGTATCGACGAACTCCCAGCCCAGCTTCTCGGCGAGCAACCGCCCAGAGGTGCTCTTCCCCGACCCTGAGAGCCCTACGAGGTAGATACGGCGCCTCGGCACCTCAGCTCCTCCTTCCCCGCGGGCCGATCGTCGAAAGAAAGTGCTCGAAGTTGGCTCTCGTCTCCGGCAGGGAGTCCCCGCCGAACTTCTCCAAGAAAGCGTCCGCCAGCACGATGGCCACCATCGCCTCCGCGACGACGCCCGCCGCGGGGACGACGCAGACGTCGCTACGCTCATAGTGGGCGCGGACCTCCTCCCCGGTGTCGAGGTCTACCGAAGGCAACGGATGGGCGAGCGTCGGGATCGGCTTCACCGCCGCGCGAACGATGATCTCCTCGCCCGTCGACATTCCCCCTTCGATGCCGCCATGGCGATTGGTCGCATGGCGCCACGGCCGCTCTCCCCAGTCGGACTTCGGCAGGATGACGTCGTGCACCTGTGAACCGCGAAGCGCGGTCGCTTCGAATCCCGCCCCGAAAGCGACGCCCTTGAAGGCGTTGATGCTGCAGATCGCCTGGGCGATACGGCCGTCCAGCTTCCGGTCCCACTGCACGTGACTGCCGAGCCCGATGGGCACGCCGCTCACTCGCACCTCGATCTCGCCGCCAACCGTATCGCCGTCGCTCCGCGCCGCGTCGATCGCCTCGATCATCGCCCGCTCGGCCTCGGGGTCAGGCGTGCGGACCGGGCTCCGCTCTACGGCCTCCCAGTCGATCGGCTCGCGCGGCTCCGCGCGCACGCCCGCAATGGAGACGGTCCAGGAGTGGAAAGACACCCCGAATTCCTCCAGCAGCCGCTTGGCGATCCCGCCTGCAGCGACCCGCGCCGTCGTCTCCCGGGCGGACGCTCGCTCCAGCACGTTGCGTACGTCGTCGAACCCGTACTTGATGGCGCCGGGGAGGTCGGCGTGGCCCGGCCGGAGGCGAGTGACCCGCTCCACCGGCGTGTCGACGGGTTCGATCGCCATCCGCTCCGTCCAGTTCTCCCAGTCGCGGTTCCGAATCCAGAGTGCGATGGGCGAGCCGAGCGTTCGTCCATGGCGGACGCCGGCGGTGATCTCCGCGTGGTCCTGCTCGATCTTCATGCGCCCGCCGCGGCCGTACCCTCCTTGCCGGCGGCGAAGGTCGCGATCGATGTCCTCCTCGCGCAGGGGTAGCCCGGCGGGAACCCCCTCAACGATGACCGTGAGCCCTTTCCCGTGGCTCTCGCCGGCGGTGAGAAACCGGAAACGACCCATTATCGCTCTCCCGTATTGGCCTTGGCACCGAAGATCGTCTCAGGCGGCTCGCCCTCGACAGGGGGCAACTCGATAGGCAGCGGCTGGCCAGCTTCCCCGAGCCGCACCAGCGTGTCGAAGCGGTTGAGGATCTCTTCGGGCGTGAGCGACTCCCAGGGGAGACCCTCCGCCCGCTCCCGGTCGGCGACGGTCGAGAGCACCGGCCGCTGGACCGGCAGCCCCTGCGCGTCGGTGAACGTGGTGTAGACGTCGATGCGCACGCGCCGCAGCCGCAGGTTGGGAACATCGTACAGCATCATGTCGACGAGCCGAGCCGCCGCCGCGCGTGCCACGTCGAGTGCGGAAGCCACCTGAACGCGCGCCCCGCCCTCGGTGCGGTACTCCGGCTCGACAGACGTCGAGAGGGTGGCCGAGTCCGCCGTCACCGCTACCAGCTCGGCCCGCTGCACGCCGCTCCAGACTCCCGGCGCCAGCTCCTGCGGCGGACGCGCGCGCTGCCACGCGCGCATCGCCTCCAGGATGAGACCGGCGATCACGCGCAGGTCACCGGCTTCCACGCGCTTCCGCCACCAGCGGTGACGGAACATCTCCACGCTGACCGCCCAGCCGACGAGGACGAACAGCACGAGGGTGATGAGGGAACCGATGACGATCATGTCCGCGCCACGATGGCCGCCCGCGCAGCCTCGAACATCGTCTCCAGCGGCGCCGGGAGCCCGGTCCAGAGCTCGAACGCGAGCGCCCCCTGGTACACGAGCATGGGCAGCCCGCCCAGCACCGCGCGCCCGCATGCCCGCGCCCTCGCCAGCAGCGCCGTCTCCAGCGGCACGTACACGATGTCGACGACGAGCGCATCGCTGCGCGTCGCAGCAGGATCGAACGGGACCTCCTGCTCCGTACCCGTTCCGGTCATGCCGACGGCCGTGCAGTTGACGACGATCTCGTACCCATCCAGCGCGTTGAGGTCGCCCTCCACGGTCACCCTCGCCCGCAGGCCGTTGCGAACGAAGTCGGCCGCAAGGCGTTCCGCGCGCTCACGCGTGCGGTTCCAGACTCCCAGCTTCCCGACACGCGCGTCGAGGAGGGCGAATCCGATTCCCCGGGCAGCACCTCCGGCGCCCACCAGCAGGACGGAAGCCCCTGCGGGATCTCGTCCCGCCTCTCGACGCAGCGCCGTGACGAACCCCGGCCCATCCGTGTTGAACCCGAACAGGCGGCCGTCGCGGTTGACGATCGTGTTCACCGCGCCGACGCGCGCCGACGCGTCGCCAAGCTCGTCAAGAAGCGGGATGACGCGCTCCTTGTGCGGGATGGTGACGTTCGCCCCGAGCACGTCCGCGGCGCGCAGGGAGGCGATACGTTCCGGCAGCTCCTCCACCGTCGTGGGCCATCGCTCGTACCGGAGCGGCAGGCCGCAGGCGTCGAAGGCCGCTTGCTGCATGGGAGGGGACAGCGAATGATCGACCGGATCGCCGATAATCCCGACCCGGCGGGCCCCAGCTCCCACTCGCTCCTCTGACCGTGTCACGTCCTCAGGGTAGCGAACCGCTCACGGTTGGCCGTAGAGGATCTTGTTCTGCTCATGCTCCGCCTCGGTGACGGCGAAGACGTGCGAGCCGTCACCGGCCTTTGCATTGGCGACGAAGTAGTAGTAGTCGGTCTCGGCGGCGTTCGCGACCGCCTCGAGCGAGGCAAGCCCAGGGTTGCAAATCGGGCCTGGCGGCAAGCCGGGGAACAAGCGGGTGTTGTACGGCGACTGGATTTCGAGGTCGTCGATCGTCAGCTCCTTCTTCCACCAGCCGAAGCGGGCGACGTTCTCCGGGTCGAGCGCCACGGCGAACTGCACGGTCGGATCGGCGCCTAGGAGGTCGTTCGCCCGCAGCCGGTTGAGGAACACGCCGGCGATCAGGGGGCGTTCCTCCGGGATCACTGCCTCTCGCTCCACGATGGAGGCAAGCGTCAGCGCCTGGTGGGGGTTCAGCCCCTTCTCGGCGGCGGCAGCCCGGAGCTCGGGCGTGAAGCGCTCGTCGAGGGTCTCAATCATGAGCGCCACGAGGTCGTCCACGGTGCTCCCCTCGGGCATGAGATAGGTGTCGGGGAACAGGTACCCCTGCAGCCGCTGGCCAGGCGGGAGCGTATCGTCAGGCGGGAGGTACTCCGCTAGGCCCGGCGGGAGCTGGGCCCGCTCGACGGCCGCCAGGAACTCCTCTGCCGTCGCGAACCCCGACGCTTCCACGATCTCGGCCATCTCCTCGATGCGGATCCCTTCCGGGAAGGTTAGGCGGTACACAGGCGGGTCGGGTTTCACCACGATGGCATCGATGACCGACAGGGCACTCATTCCGGTGGCGAGCTCGTACTCGCCGGGCGCGAGCTTCTGTTGCGCGCCGGTCAAGCGAACGAGCATCTCGAACTGCGCAGCAGAAGGGATGACGCCGAGCCGCTCCAGCCGCCGCGCGATCTCGCCCGCCGACGCTCCCGGCTCGATCTCGACCCGAACCGGGCGACCGGCGTCCGAGGCGGCGGCGAGCGGGCCGTCCGCCGCGTCCAGCGTCCACGCGGGCATCTTCGCCAACGTGACTGCAGCCGCCGTCACGAGCAGGAGCACGAAGAGCACCGGAACGAGCGATCGCAGGTCACCCCGCACCGGCGGCTCCGCGGCGAGCGTCGAGGACGGACTGCAAGAGCAGGGCCGCGGCCGCGGAGTCCAGACGCCCGTCCCGCCTGTCCTTCACGCCGCGCCGCTCCGCCTCGACGGTGGTAAGCCGCTCGTCCACTTCGTGCACGGGAATAGGGAGGCGCTCCCGAAGCGCTCGCGCGAAGGCGAGCACACGCTTCGTCTGCTCGGAGTGCGCCCCTGAAAGGGAGAGGGGGAGCCCGACGAAGAGCTCCTCCGCCTGCTCCCGCTCCACCTCCTCGCACACGCGCCGCACGGCCTCGGCAAGGGAGCGCACGACCAGCGCCGGCCGCGGATGAGCGAGGAGGCCGAGCTCATCCGACACTGCCACACCGACGCGGCGTTCGCCGAAGTCAACCGCCATCAGTCGGCTCGGAGCCTTCGATTCCACCCTCGTCGCCGTTCGCTCCCTGCTCGTCCTCGGCCGTCTCGAGCTCGTGGGGAGATCGGAATTCCACCGATAGCCGGAAGTCGAAGCGCGGCAGCCATGGCGCAAAGCCCGGGAAGAGCCGCACCTCGCTCTCTTCTATACCATACCGGTCGCGGAGCAGCTCCCGCACGGACTCCGGTCGCTTCCCCTTGACCGCAGCGCGGATGTCGGCCGCCGTCACCCCGGACGCGAACTCTCCGCGCACCACGATCTCGGTCGTCACGGTCTCGGACTCCGCATCGAACTGCCGCGCCCCCGTTTCCCTCGCGGTCACGGAGCCGGGGATGAACTGCCCCTGGCCGCGACCGAGCCGGAGCACGTCGCGGGCGAGCTGCTCGAGCGTCTCGGAGAGGACCGCCAGTGCGCGCACGCGCACGGTGACGTCCATGAACGCGACCTCGGCAGGGGTTCCCACGGCGGGAGTCACCTCGCCGGGTTCCACTTCCACCTCCGCCGTCCCGAGGAAGACGGCGTCCTTGGGCCGGTCCTCGATGAGGTAGCTGCGGACGCGCGGGGTGTCGGCCAAAGCCTGCGCAAGCTGGCGGAGCGCGAGCACGTCCTGCTCGGCAACGCCAGGGCGATCTTCGTTCGCACCGCCGGAGGCTGGAGCATCGTTCGTCACGAGGAGTTGCGCGAACTCCTCGTCCAGGAAGCGGCGGATCGCCTGCGCGGGAACGTTGCCCGCGGTGCCCAGCTGCGTGGCCGTTGCCGGTGCCGACGCATTCCCGTTCGGGGGCACGGACACCGTTTCGTCCAGCGCGAACTCCACGCCGCCCGGCTCCGCCACCACGCGAGTACCGGCGGGGATCTCGAAGGCCTCTTCCGTGGGGTTCACGATGGTCAGCGTCACCCGGGCCGGGGCCACGCCGACGGGGACGAGGCCGGTGGTGCGCGTAGCCAGGGTGATGGTGCGGACCGTGGAGACCTCTGCCGCGGGCACACGCAGCGCTTCGGGATCGATCTCCTCGATGTTCGGGGAGGCGGTGACGACGACCGTCTCTTCGAGCACCTCCACGGGCGGGTAGACGACCACGGTCGCCGAGGGACCCATCGTGAGCAAGAGCCCGACCGCTGCCGCGGCGATGAGCAGGATGGCGAGAACCTGTACGTAGCGCCCGATCGCAGGGAGGAGCAGCGTCGCGCCGCCCACGCGAACGACGATGCGGCCGGGAGCGTCCCAGCGCACGTGCTCCGGCCGCCGCGCGACCGGAATTCGTGCCTGCCGTGCGCGCGAGGCGAGCGAGACGGAGCTCGTGGCGATGGCGACGCGCTTGCCGCTCTCCTCGGCGTGGCGCAAGAGCCGGCGGATGCCGAGCTCGGTCGCCAGCGCTCGGTTTCCTGCCGGCGCGTAGATGATGACCGCGTACGTAGGCGCCATCTCCACACGCCCGCAGATACCCGCGATGTCCTCACCGCGGTCCACATGGATGACGGTGGCGCGCTCTTCGGCGTACTCGTCTTCTCCGTCTTGGCCGGAGAGCTCGGGCTGGACGGGCTCCTCGGACACGGGCCGCTCCTCGTTCGTCGCGGGGACTATACGCCCTCGAGCGCCTCGCGGCCCACCCGCTCGGCTGTCTCGAGCGCCTCCCGCAGCCGCGAGGTATCGCGGGCCCCTGCCTGCGCCAGATCGGGCCTGCCGCCGCCGCCCCCGCCGGCCGCTCTCGCCACCTCGCGCACGATGTTGCCGGCATGCACCCCGCGCTCTACCAGATCCCTCGTCGCAGCGGCGAGGAACGCGGGGCGTCCTTCGACCACGGCTGCGAGGATCACAAGCGCAGACCCGAGCCGCTGGCGCAGCCGGTCCGCGACCTCTTTCAAGGCATCGGCGGAAGGGACGTCGACCTGGGCGACGACGAGGTGCGCGTCCCCGACTCTCCGCGCCCGCTCGAGCGCTGCCTCGGTCACGGCAGCCACCTGGGCCCGCTCGACCGCCTCCGCCTGCTTGCGGAGCCGTTCGAGTTCCGCCTGGAGCGCTTCGATGCGAGCCTCGATCTCGGCGGGGGACGTGGAGAGCCGCTCGGCGAGCCGCTGCAGCCGTTCGGCCTGTTCCACGAGGTACGCCTCTGCCGCGGGGCCGGCGAGCGCCTCGATGCGGCGCGTACCGGCGGCGACGGCACCCTCACGCACGATGTAGACGAAGCCGAGCTCCCCCGTGTGGTGGACGTGGGTTCCGCCGCACAGCTCGGCGGAGAAGCGCTCGCCATTTTCGGCGATCTCGACGACCCGCACCTCGGGCCCGTACTTGTCCCCGAAGAACGCCAGTGCGCCGCTGGCGATCGCCTGCTGGTACGTCGTCGTGCGCCAGCGGACCTCGAGGTCCTCGCGTACCTTCTCGTTCACGAGGCTCTGCACTTCGCGCAAGGCCTCGCGGGGGGTGGCCTCGAGATGGGTGAAGTCGAACCGGAGCCGATCCGGGGCCACGAGCGAGCCTTGCTGCCGCACGTGCGGGCCGAGGATCTGGCGAAGGGCGGCGTGCAGCATGTGCGTCGCCGTGTGATGCCGTGCGGCGCCCTCGCGCCAGCGGAGGTCGACCTCGGCGTCCACCGTGTCGTACAGCCGCACCTCCCCTTCCACGACCTCGCAGCGATGGACGATGGCTCCACCCTGGGCCTGGGTGTCGAGCACCCGGACCAGGCCGTTCTGGCCGCGGAGCACGCCGCGGTCGCCGAGCTGGCCGCCCCCCTCCGGGTAGAAGGGCGTCACATCGAGGACGATGTCGACCTGGTCGCCGGCGTGTGCCGACTCGACGAGCTGGCCGTCCTTGATGATGGCGACGACGCGAGCGTCCGTTTCGACGTGCGTGTATCCCACGAAGGCGGAGTGCTCGCTGCCGAGCGAGGCGAGGAGCGGGGAGGGCTCCCCGCGCAGGAACGCACCTTGCTCCCGCGCCCGCCGCCGCTGTTCCTCCAAGGCCCGCTGGAACCCTTCCGTATCGACCGTGAACCCTTGCGCGGCCGCGATCTCCTTCGTGAGTTCCAAGGGCAGCCCGTACGTGTCGTACAGGACGAACGCCTCCTCCCCGGGGACCTCTCGGCGCCCCTCTTCCCGCAGCCGCTCTAGCAGCGCATCGAGGCGAGCGCTTCCGGATGTGATGGTGCGGAGGAACCGCTCCTCCTCGCTCGCGAGTGCGCGGAGGATGAAGTCACGGTTCGCCTCGAGATGCGGGTAGGCTCCCTTCAGCTTCTCGATGGCCGCCTCTGCCACCCGCGGCGTGAACACGTCCCGGACGCCGATCTTCCGCGCGAAGTAGATGGCGCGTCGGATCACACGGCGCAGGACGTACCCGCGCCCCTCGTTCGACGGGACGACACCGTCGCCGATGAGGAGGGCGGCAGCCCGGCAATGCTCCGCCATCGCGCGGACCGCGTACGCTTCGAGCTCGCTGCAACGGCCGCCGAAGTAATCGACGTTCGCCACCCGGGCTGCGGCTTCGAGGACCGGGAGGAAGATGTCCGTCTCGAAGACCGACCGCTTCCCTTGCTGGACGGCGGCCACCCGCTCCAGCCCGCTGCCCGTATCGATGTTCTTCGCCGGCAGCGGGACGCGCGTGCCATCGGGCTGCTGGTAGAGCTGCATGAAGACGAGGTTCCAGATCTCCAGGAAGCGTTCGTCATCGTTGGCGACGTCGATGCCCTCGAGGCCGCGCTCCGGAAAGTAGTCGTAGTAGATCTCGCTGTCAGGACCGCAGGGACCGCTCGCCCCGGGCGTATCGACGGGGAAGCTGAACCAGTAGTTCTTGTCCTCGCCGTAGCGATGGATGTGCGAGTCCGGCAGGCCGATCTCGCGCCAGTACTCGTACGCCTCCTCGTCATCGAGGTAGATGGTCGCGTGCAGCCGCTCGGGCGGGATCTGATAGACCTCCGTGAGGAGCTCCCAGGCCCAAGTGATGGCCTCCCGCTTGAAGTAGTCGCCGAAGCTGAAGTTGCCGAGCATCTCGAAGGCGGTGCAGTGGCTGAGGTCACCGACCTCTTCGATGTCGGTCGTGCGGAAGCATCGCTGCACCGTGACCACGCGCCGGTGCTCGGGCTCCTGCTCGCCCATGAAGATCGGCTTGAACTGCTGCATCCCCGCCGTCGTGAAGAGGGACGTCGGGTCACCGATGGGCACGAGCGGCCAGGGCGGGAGCTCCACGTGGCCCCGCGCCTTGAAGAACTCGACGAACGCCTTGCGGATCTCGTCCGACGTACGTGGTGGCTCGGGCATGTCGCTTTCGCATGCTACGAAGCGAGCTCCCGCGGTGTCGACCCGTCCCCGTCCCCCACCCCCGAGTTGACATCGGCTCCTGCCCCGGAGTCGAATGGTGCCAACATCGAACCGGAGGCTCCGCATGGCGGTGCGAGGCTACGTCCTCATCGAAGCCGACGTCGGCAAAGCGAAAGCGGTGAGCCAGGCCATTTCCCAAATCTCCTACCCGGGCAGCAAGGTCGCCGCCGTCGATACGGTCACGGGACCGTACGACGTCATCGTGCAGCTCGAGGCGGAAGACCTCGACACCCTTGGCAATGCCATCACCGAGGCGATCCAGAAGGTGCCTGGCGTTCAGCGCACGACCACCTGCCTGGCGGTGCGGCTCTCCTGACGGGACCCTTCCCCTGGAGGAGCGGCGATGACGGTTCCCGTGAGTGACATGATCAGCGTGGAGGAGGCGCGCGAGCGCATCCTTTCCTACGTAAACCGGCTCGAGCCGGTTCGGCAGCCGGTGCTCGATTCGCTGCGCCAGGTTCTGGCCGAAGACATCGTCGCTCCGTTCGACATCCCGCCCCTCGACAACACGGCGATGGACGGGTACGCGGTGCGGGCGGCGGACACCGTCGGCGCCTCGCCCGAGAACCCGAAGGAGCTCCGCGTCGTCGCGGACCTGCCGGCGGGGGCCGTCCTCGACATGGTCGTCATGGAGGGCGAGGCGGTGCGAATCATGACCGGCGCGCCCATCCCTCCGGGAGCGGACGCCATCGTGCCCTTCGAGGAGACGGACGAGCCGCTGCGGGGGCCGAACGAAGCGCCTCGCCGCGGATCGACGGTACGGATCTTCAAGGAAGCGAAGCCAGGCGCGAACATCCGGCGCCGCGGTGAGGACGTGCGCGCGGGGACGGTCGTGCTCCCCGCAGGCCGCGTCATCCGTCCTTCGGAAGTCGGCGTGCTCTCCAGCCTCGGGCTTCGCGAGGTGACGGTCTACCGGCGTCCCGTCGTCGCCATCCTCTCGACGGGGGATGAGCTCACCGAGCCCGGGCAGCCGCTCGAGCCGGGTCACATCTACGACGCCAATGCCTACAGCGTCGCGGCGCTCGTAAAGTCGTACGGCGGCATCCCGAAGCTCCTCGGTATCGCCCGGGACACGATTGAAGACCTCACCGCGAAGATCCGTCAGGGGCTGGACGCGGACATGCTCGTCACCAGCGCCGGCGTCTCGCGCGGCGACTACGACGTCGTGAAGGACGTCCTCGCACGGGAAGGGGAGATCGCCTTCTGGACGGTGCGCATGAAGCCGGGGAAGCCGCTCGCCTTCGGCGCCTTTACGGCGCCCGACGGCCGGCGCGTGCCGCACCTCGGCCTGCCGGGGAACCCGGTCAGCTCCATGGTGTCTTTCGAGCTGTTCGGCAGGCCGGCGATCTTCAAGATGCTCGGGCGCAGCGACTGGGAGCGGCCGACGATCGAGGCCATCTGCCGGGATCGGGTCGAGAACCACGACGGGCGCAGGTTCTTCGCGCGGTGCATCGTCACCCGGGGCGAAGACGGCCGCTGGTACGCCCAGCTCACGGGGCCACAGGGGAGCGGGATCCTCACGAGCATGAGCGCCGCCAACGGGCTTGCCATCCTGCCGGAAGACCGCCCGGTCGCGAACCCAGGCGAGCCGATCACGGTGATGATGCTCGACTGGGAGCACGCCCCCTAGGGGGCACTACTCCATCGAGGCAGTCGGAGAGAGCTCCTTCAGCTCGCCGTCGTGCATCTCCAAGATCCGGTCGCAGAGCGCAGCCATCGCCATGTCGTGCGTGACCATGATCCCGAGCTTGTTCCGCGACTTGATCTCCGCCTTCAGCGACTCCACGACCTGTCTCCCACGGGCGGAATCGAGCGAGGCGGTCGGCTCGTCGACGAGGATGAGGGCGGGGTCGTTCATGAGCGCGCGAGCGATGGCGACGCGCTGACGCTCGCCCCCGCTGAGCTCCGTCGCCAGCGCGCTCGCCCGGTGGGTGAGCCCGAGCTCCTCCAGCAGGCGGTCGGCGCGCTCCCGCGCCGTCCTGCGGTCGACGCCGCCGATGTCCGCCATCACGAGCAGGTTCTCGCGGGCCGTGAGGAACGGAAGGAGATTGTTCGCCTGGAACACGAAGCCGACCCGCGAGCGGCGAAATGCCGCCAGCCGCCGTGCGTCGAACCGGTCCACGGCCGCGCCATCGACGAGGATCGAGCCGCTCGTGGGCGTGAGCAGCCCGCCGATCATCGCCAGCAAGGTCGTCTTCCCGGACCCGCTCGGACCGACGATCGCCAGGAACTCCCCCGCCCGCGCCGAGAACGTCACCCCGCGGACGGCGTGGACCGGCTCGGCGGCACCGACGTACGTCTTCGAGAGCTCTATCACCTCCAGCATGGCCACGCTCACTGCTGCTGTCCGAGGGCGATGACCGGATCGACGGTGAGGATCCGCCTGAGGGAGAAGGCGGCCCCCACGATACTCGCGGCCAGGAGCAGGACCGTCGTGAAGAGCAGCGTTCTGCCGTCGAAGGCAATGGGGACGGGGTTCGGCAGGCGCTGGATCAGCCGCCCGGTGACGAGTGCAAGCGGAACGGCCACCATCACCGCCAACGAAGCGATCACCACCACCTGCACCAGCAGCTGCCGGAACACGTAGCCCGACGACGCTCCGAGCGCCTTCAAGACGCCGATGTGCGGGACCTTCTGGAGGGTGAGCACGTAGAAGAACACCCCGATCACAAGCGTCCCGATCAGGTATCCGAACGCCTGCAGCGCGGAGACGGTCGACTGCTGCCCCGCAACGCCCTCGATGTTCGCGAAGGCTGTCCCCTTGTCGACGACCTCGAAGCCGTCGCCCCGCAGCCCGGGCAACCCATCGCCCTTGAGCAGCACGACGCTCGCCTCCGGCGCGCCCGCCGAGTCGCCGTAACGGAGCGAACGCCAGGCATCGCGCAGGATGTAGACGGCGGGCTGAAAGAAGAAGAAGCCCTCGTCGATGACGCCCACGATGCGGTACTCCCGGGTCTGCAGGCGCAGGGAGACGGGCACGACGTCGCCCAGCCGGTAGCCGGTAAGCCGGAGGAACTCCCGGTCGGCGAGCATCCCATCCAGCTCGCCCGGCTCGAGCGGGCGCCCCTCGACCACCTCCGGCTCGGCGATGGTGCCCGGGTCGTAGCCGAGAAACGCGGCGTTCTCGATGTCGCCATCTGCCGTGCGCACGTTCGCCGCCACGTACCCGAGCGGAGCACCCTCGCGGACCGCCGGATCGGAGAGCACGCGGTCGATCGTCTCCGCGGAGAGCTCAGAGCGAATCACGCTCAGCCCGGCAGTGTCGGCGTACGCGATCGCATCCGCGTCCAGATTCTTCAGGGCCGAACCCGCGAGCACGTTCAGGCCGAGGCCAAGGCCGTTGATCATCGCCACCAGGTAGGAGATGAGGGTGACGATGACCCCGATGAGGAAGAACTGGAGGCGGCGGCGGCGAAGTTCGATGAGCCCGAGCACGGTGTCATGGTCGCAAACCATTCTCCCTGGAGCGAGGCCGTCACCGCGGCTGGAGCCGCGCCCCGTACTGGATCAGGAACCAGCGCCGGTACTCCTCCCGCTCCGTGAGCGTTCGCGCGTGCTCCCGGTACCAGGCAACCGTCCGGGACAACCCCTCCTCGAGACTCGTCCGCGGCTCCCACCCCAAGGCGCGAGCGGTAGAGGAATCCAGCGCGTAGCGACGGTCGTGCCCGGGCCTATCGGCAACCGAGCGGATCAGCTCGACTGGCGCGCCGGTGAGCCCGCAGATCGCCTCCGCGACACGGCGGTTCGCCACTCGTTCGCCCGAGCCCACGTGCACGACCTCCGGAGCCTCCTGAAGCTTCTCCACCAGAAGGCGGAAGGCGGCGACGAAATCTTCGACGAACAGCCACTCCCGTTCCTGGAGTCCGTCGCCGTACAGCGGCATCGGCTCGCGCCGCAACGCTTGCGTGATGAAGAGCGGGATGAACTTCTCGGGATGCTGGCGCGGGCCGTAGACGTTGCACGAACGAACGACGGTCACGTGGAGCTCGTACGTGTGCCGGTAGGCGGCGATGAGCAGCTCGGCGCTCGCCTTGCTGGCAGCGTACGGGCTCGTCGGTGCGAATGGCCGGTCCGGCTTCGCCTCCGCCCCAGGCGGCAGCGAGCCGAAGACCTCGTCTGTCGACATGTGGATGAGCCGCTTCCCAGGAACTCGCCGCAGGGCCTCGAGGAGGACCGCCACGCCCTCGACGTCCGTGCGCACGAAGGGGATGGGATCGAGGAGGGAGCGGTCGACGTGCGTCTCGGCAGCGAAGTTCGCCACCAGGTCCACCTCTGCGAGGAGCTCGGCTACCAGGCCGGCATCGCAGATGTCCCCGTGGACGAACCGGTAGCGCGGGTGCTCGGCCGCGCCCGCGTTGTTGGCCGGGTCCGCCGCGTACGTGAGCTTGTCGAGGTTCGTCACCTCATGACCATCGGCGAGTAACGCGTCGACGACGTGGCTACCGATGAACCCGCTGCCGCCCGTGACGAGGACTTTCACGGCAACGCCACCGCCGAGTGGTCACCGAGCGTGACCGACGCGTGCGCCGGGAGTCCCACCGCGCGGGCTTCGCGCCCGAGCATCGAATCCCGCAGCAGCTCGCACCGCTCGACCCGCGCGCGCTCCATCAGGATCGCGTTCTCCACGCGGGAAGCGACGACGACGGCCCCGTCCCCTACCGACACGTACGGCCCGATCTCCGAGTCGCGCACCACCGCGCCGCGCCCGATAACCACCGGACCCACGAGCCGGGAGCGTTCGACGACGGCGTCGGGGTCGAGACGAACGATCCCCTCGTAAGACGAATCGCGCAGTGAGGCAGCGGGATCGATGGAGGGAGAGAGGTCTTCGAGCGCGATCCGGTTGGCGAGGAGCGTGTCCTCCATCTTGCCCGTATCGACCCAATCGGCCTCGGTGATCTGGAAGTCCACCGGCGCGCCTCGCGCCAGAAGCCCGTTGATCGTGTCGGCGATCTCCAGCTCGCCGCGCGCACTCGGCCGCTGGGCATCGATGACCTCGAACACGAGCGGCCGAAAGGCGTAGATGCCGACGACGGCGAGGTTCGATGGGGGTTCGGCCGGTTTTTCGACCACGCGGACGAGCCGCCCTCCCTCGAGGACCGCGACGCCGAAGGCGGAAGGGTTCGGCACCCGCCGGAGGAGCAGCGAGGCAGCGGCGTCGCCCGCGCGGAAGCGCTCGACGAATGGAACGATGCCCCCGCGCAGCCAGTTGTCACCGAGGTAAAGGACGACCGGATCGGTGCCCACGAACTCTCTCGCCAAGCTGAGGGCGTGAGCGATTCCGAGCGGCGCCGGCTGGCGCAGGTAGGTGACGCGCACCCCGAACCGGCTCCCATCCCCAACCGCTCCCCGCACCTGCTCCTCGGTCTCTCCGACGACCACAGCGAGTTCGGAGATCCCAGCCTCCGCCAGCTGGCGGATGGCGAAGAAGAGGACGGGGGTGTTTGCGACCGGAAGGAGCTGCTTCGCGCCCGAGTAGGTGAACGGCCGCAGGCGACTCCCCTTCCCACCGGCGAGCACGACTGCCTTCACGTCGCGGCAGCATATCGGCGCCGTCGCCCGCAGGCAACGAGAGCGATACGATCCCGGCCAATGGTTCGAGTTCTCCTGAACCTGAGCTCGCTCCCCCCGCGCCCGGCCGGCGCCGGCCGGTACGCGCTCGAGCTCACCACCGCGCTCCGACAGTACACGGACGTGGCCCTCCTGCCGGTCGCGCCGCCCTGGTCGCGCACGTGGGGGATCGAGCCGACGGTGGTCGCGCCCGACACAGGCCCCGAGCTGCGCGCGGCGTGGGAGTTCCTGCGCCTTCCATGGGTGGTGCGCTCGCTCGAGTACGACGTGTACCACGGTACCCACTTCACGGTGCCGCCAGGGCTCGGCCGCCCGACGGTCGCCACGGTGCACGACGTCACGTTCCTCCTCTACCCGCGGCGCTACTCCGCCCCGCGGCGCACGTACTACCGCTTCATCGCCCGGAGCGCCGCACGGGCCCGGCGGCTCATCGTGCCCTCGGAGTGCGTCCGGCGGGAGGTGACGCGACGGCTCGGCGTAGACGCGGGGCGCGTGCGCGTCGTCCCCGAAGCGCCCGGAAGCCCGTTCCATCCGGCCGAGGAGGACCAAGTGACCGCAGCCTGCACGCGGTTCGGCCTCCGGCCGCCGTACTTCCTCGTCTTCGGTGCCGCCGACCCCGGGAAGCGTGCCGTCGACGCGATTCGCGCCCTTGCCCTGCTGGCAGGAGATGGCGTGCGAGCCCAGCTGGCGGTGCTTGGGCCGACGGGGCGATTCTCCGCCGCGCTGCAGCGGGAAGCGCGACGGCTCGGCGTGGCCGACTCGGTTCGCTTCTGCGGCTACGTCGAGGACGAGGATCTTCGAGCGCTGTACACGGGGGCGGTGGCCCTCCTCTTCCCCTCCCTGTGGGAGGGGTTCGGGCTGCCCCCGCTGGAAGCGCTCGCTTGCGGCACCCCTGCCGTGGTCACCGACGCACCGGCCATGAACGAGGTCCTTCGTCCCGGCGCCATCTTCGTTCCGCTGCGCGACCCGCGCGCGCTCGCCGACGCCGCACGCCGGCTGCTGGAGCCCGCGCAGCGGGCAGCGGCGGTTGCTCGCGGCCGGGAGCTCCTCGAGCGGTACACGTGGGAGCGGGCAGCCACCCTCACCGCCGAGGTCTACGCGGAGGCGCGCCGACGATGACGATCGGCCTCGTCGTCGTGACCTACCGCTGCCGCGAGGATGCCATCCGCTGTCTCGCTTCCGTCCAACGGTGGGTCCCCGAACTCGTCGAGCGCACGGTCGTGGTCGACAACGCTTCCGGAGACGGTACCGCAGAGGCGGTGCGTTCGCTGTGCCCGGGGCTCTGCGTGGTCGAGAACGAGCGGAATCTCGGCTTCGCCGCTGCCGCCAACATCGGGCTCGCCCTGCTGCGCCCGTCTTGCGACTGCATCCTGCTGCTCAACCCCGACGCGGAGCTGCAGGACGCGGGCGTTCGAGACGCGGCAGCGTTCCTCGCCGAGCACCCCGAATACGCAGTCCTCGGGCTGCGGGTGGAGAATCCGGACGGGTCGGTGCAGCTCTCCTGCCGCAGGTTCCCCGGCCACGTCAACGCCCTGTTCAACCGGCACTCGCTGCTCACCAAGCTCGCACCGGGGAACCGCTGGTCGCGCCAATACCTCCTGAGCGACTGGGCGCACGACGAGATTCGAGACGTCGACTGGGTCTCGGGCGCGGCGATGCTCATCCACCGGCGCGCCTTGGACGCCGTTGGCCTGCTCGATCCCGAGTTCTTCTTCAGCATCGAGGATGTGGACTTCTGCCGGCGAGTGTGGGACGCCGGCCTGAAGGTGGGCTACTTCCCGGCCGCCCGCGTGCGGCACCGGATCGGAGGGAGTTCGTCGCGGGCGCCGGTGCGGGCGATGGTAGGGCACCACGCGGGGATGTGGCGCTACTACCGGAAGCACTACCCGCGGCGGTGGTGGCTCGATGCCCTCACCGCGACCGGGATCGCGGCCCGGCTCTCCCTTCACCTCGCGGCCCACGCCCTGCGAAGGGCGGCTGCTCGGGTTCGCCCCTAGAGCGAGGGGGGCTCGCGCACCGCGGACCTGCGGGTGCGCCACTCGACCACCCGCTGCGCTCGCCAGAGCGTGCCGCCGTACCCGAGCGCGACCACGAGCAGCACCACGAGCGCGAGCGTCACGGTGCCCACGACCGCGGAGCCGACCGCCTTGTACCAGAAGTGCAGCCCGAGCGCGCTCCCACAGAGGGCAGCGGTGATCAGGTAGACGGCGAGCACGACCCGTCCCGGCGAGCCGAGCTTCGCCTCCAGTCGATCGTGCACGTGGTCCTGGTCGGGAAGAAACGGGTTGCGGCGGTCGAGGAAGCGCCGCAGGAAGGCGATCCCCGTATCGAGGATCGGGAGGCCGAGCGCTGCCACCGGGATGTACAGCGGCACCCGCCCAGTGGAGTCAACGAACCCCGCGAGGCTCAGCGCCGCCATTGCGAAGCCGAGGAAGTAGGCGCCCGAGTCCCCGAGGAAGCGCCGCGCCCGCGGGAGGTTGAACGGCAGGAAGCCGAAGCAGGCCCCGGCGAGGGCCGCGAAGAGGATGGCGATGAGGTCGTGGCCGAGGTCCCAGGCGATGTAGGTCAGCGTCGCGGAGGCGAGCAGAGCGATGCCGGCGGCGACGCCGTCGCGGCCATCGATGAGGTTCATCGCGTTCGTCACGAGGACGATCCAGAGCACCGAGAGCAGGAGGTCCGCCGGACCGAGGGGGACGACGACCCCGGTGGGCAAGGTGAGCTCGCTGATGCGAAAGCCCGCCATCCAGATGCCGACCGCGGCGGCTGCCTGGGAACCGAACTTCACCTGCCAGCTCAGGTCGCGGAAGTCATCGATGGCGCCGACGACGAAGACCAAGCCGCCGCAGGCAAGCAGGGCGAGGTAGGCTCCTGCATCGTCGCTCACGAACCGGCGGGCCTCGTCGGAGAATCCCGCGACGACGAGCGGCGCTGCCAGGAACGAGAGCACGATGGCGAATCCGCCGATGCGGGGCACGACCCGATCCACCGGGCCGCGTCCGGGCTTCGTGGGCAGGCGCAGCAGCGCCGCCGCCCAGGCTGCGAGCAACGCTGCCACCGCGAAGGCGCCCGCCTCAGCCTGCATCGCCGCCCCCTGCTGCCTCGATGCCGGGAAGATACACCGAACTACGCTCTGTCGCGAGGGCACGCGGGAGCGGACGTTGCGGGCCCAGCCGGACTGCGGCACGGTAATCGGGGATGCTTGACTCGCTTCCGGCCCCCGAATCGGGTCAGCAGCCGCGCGTCTCCGTGCTCCTGGAGGAGCCCGGATGGCTCTGGATGGGTGGCGTCCGCGGCGAGCTCGGCCATTCCCTCGCGCCCGACTGGTGGGCCTCTAGCTGGGTCCTCGACTGCTGCGGGGAGCTCCCCCTCGCATACCGGGAGCAGGCCGCCCGGTATGTGCCGTGGGTCTTCGCCGACCTCGATCAAGTACCCGACCGGTTCGACGAGCTGCAGGACCTGTGTGCCACGTGGGCGCACGCGCTGCGGCGCGGAGCCGTCCGTGGGCTCGTCATCCTCTGCCAGTACGGGATGAACCGGAGCGGGCTCGCAGCCGGGCTGGTCATGAAGGCGCTGGGCTGGCCCCCGGAGGACGCGATCGCGCGCATCCGCCACGTGCGGCCGGGCGCGCTGAACAACCGGACGTTCGAGTCACTCCTCCTCGGGGAGCGGTGAGCCGCCCTCGCCGGCGGCACGCTCCGCCTCGCTTCTCCCGCCCTGGGATTCCAGCCAGCGCTGGTACAGGTCGGGGCGCCGCTTCTTCGTCCGCTCGATGCGCTGCTGCCGCCGCCACTCGGCGATCTTCGCGTGGTGCCCGCTGAGGAGGACGTCCGGCACCTTCCACCCCCGATACTCGGCCGGCCGGGTGTACTGTGGATGTTCGAGCAGGCCGTCCGCGAACGAGTCCTCCGCGGCCGACGCCTCGTCCCCGAGCACGCCCGGCACGTGCCGCGTCACGGCATCGATGAGGACCATGGCGGGAAGCTCGCCGCCGGTGAGCACGTAATCGCCGATCGAGATCTCGCGATCGACGCAGTGCTCGACGAACCGTTCGTCCACGCCCTCGTACCGCCCGCAGACGAGGATGAGCCGCGGGTGCGTGGCGAGCTCCCGCGCGAGCCGATCCGTCAGCAGTTCGCCCTGCGGGGAGAGGTAGATGACGGTGCCGCGGCGTTCGTCCATCGCCTGGACCGCCTGCAGCGCCCGGTCGAGCACGTCTACCCGAAGCACCATCCCCTGGCCACCGCCGAACGGGTAGTCGTCCACCGTCCGGTGCTTGTCGGTGGCCCAATCGCGGATGTTGTGAAGGTAGAGCTCCAGCAGGCCGCGCTCGCGCGCCCGCTTCAGCATCGAGACGTCCAGCGGTCCGCTGAACGCTTCCGGGAAGAGCGTGAGCACGTCGATGCGCATCAGGCGGACGGCCCCCCGTGCTCCACCGGCCCCTGGAGCAGCTCTGCGATGTGATCGAGGAGCGGGAGGAGAACCTCCAGCCCGTCGCGGACCGCGCCCGTGCTGCCGGCCAGGTTCACGATGAGCGTCTTCCCCCGGACCACGGCGACGCCCCGCGAGAGGGCGGCGTACGGCGTGCTCTGCAGGCCGCGGAGCAGGATGGCGGTGGTGAGTCCCGGAACGAGCCGCTCGGCCACGGCGAGCGTGGCCTCAGGCGTGACGTCGCGCGGCGTGAGCCCCGTCCCTCCCGTCGTGAGGATGACGTCGGCGAGGTTCCGGTCGCACCACTCGGCGAGGGTTGCGGAGATGCGCTCCCGGTCATCGGGAAGAACCGCCCGCGCGGAAACCTCGTGGCCCGCCTCCCGCACCCGCGTCTCGATGATGCGCCCGGCCTCGTCCTCGCGCTCGCCCGCGGCGGCCTTGTCCGAGAGGGTCAGAATCGCGACGCGCGCCATGCGTCCATCGTACCCGCGGGCCATCAGGTAGTTCCCATTGCGAAGGTGTATTGACAGCCCAGGTGGGCGCAACTATAGTCCCGATGGTGAGTTGTGGGGAATTGTGGGGAGCCAGCCCAACGACGGAGGCCGTGAGGCCTCCCCGGCGGGGACCATGAACGAGGCGGCGCGATGGCCTTCCGGGGGCAGTACGAGTACACCGTGGATGAGAAGGGGCGGGTCGCGCTTCCCCCTCGCTACCGGGAGCAGTTTTCGGCCGGCGCGGTTCTCCTGCCCGGCCTGGAGCCGTGCGTCCAGGTCTTCACTCCCGAAGGGTTCGAAGAGCGGGCAGCTGCGGTGGAGCGCCTCCCGTACGAATCCGCCGAGGGGAGGCTCGCCCGGCGGGCGATCTGGGGAAACTCCTGGGACGTCACGAAGGACGGCCAGGGGCGAATCCTCATCCCCGAGAAGCTTCTGCAGCACGCCGGGATCGCCCGCGGGGCGGCCGTCGTCATCGTTGGCGCAAACGAGTGCCTGGAGATCTGGGACCGAGCGCGCTGGGAGGAGCAGGAGCGTGCCTGCCTGGAAGCGTTGCCCGAGGTGCTCGAGCGAAGTGCGCAGCGCGGGGAGGTCGGCTAACGTGGCCGTTATGGCAAGCGTGGAGCACGTGCCGGTGATGGTGGAGGAGGTCCTCCGCTTCCTCGAGGTGCGACCGAACGGCCGCTACATCGACGCTACGGTCGGGCTCGGCGGGCACGCGGAGGCGATCGCCGCCCGGCTCGGGCCCGAGGGACGCCTGCTCGGCATCGATCAGGACTCCGAGGCCCTGGAGTTCGCGCGAACGAGGCTCGCTCCGTTTGGGAGGCGGGTGAGCCTCGTTCGCGGGAACTTCCGGGATCTCGCCGCCATCGCGGAAGATGCCGGCTTCCGGGAGGTCGATGGGATCCTCTTCGACCTCGGCGTCTCCTCGCTCCAGCTCGAGCGAGCCGAGCGGGGGTTCTCGTTCTCCCGCGAGGGCCCGCTCGACATGCGCATGGACCCGACGCGGGAGTCGCTGACAGCCGCGGAGGTCGTAAACGAGTGGAGCGAGGAAGAGCTCGCCGAAGTGCTACGCCGCTATGGCGAAGTCCGCCAGCCTCGGCGTATCGCCCGCGCGATCGTTCGCTCTCGGCCGCTGCGGACGACCTGGGATCTTGCCAGAGCCGTCGAGCAGGCCGTGGGGGGCGCGAGGGACCAAACCAAAATCCACCCCGCCACCAAGGTCTTCCTCGCGCTTCGGATCTGCGTCAACGGTGAACTCGACAGCCTTGACGCCGCGCTTCCGCAAGCCCACGGCCTGCTCGGCTTTGGGCCAGATGGCCGCCAAGGCGGCCGTCTGGTGGTACTCGCGTTTCACTCGCTCGAGGACCGCATCGTCAAGCGGTTCCTCGAGCGAGTGACGCGAGACTGTCTCTGCCCGCCGTCGCTTCCAGTATGCCGCTGCGGCCATCGCCGCACGATGCGGCTCCTGACACGCAAGCCGGTTCGACCAACCCCGGACGAGGTGGCACGGAACCCGCGCGCACGCAGCGCCATCCTTCGCGCCGCCGAGCGCATCGCCTGAGGGGTCGAATCATGGCGACGCCGACACCCGTGCCCCAGCATCAGGCAACGAGGGGGGAGCACTGATGGCCACGCTCGAGCGGCCGCTCCCCCGCGTCGGACTTGGCCGGCTCGGCCTCCGCATCCCGCGCTGGAACTGGTGGTTGACGGCGGCGACGGTCACGTTCCTCCTCGGCGCCGCCCTCCCGGTGCTGCAAAGCTCGGTCACGACGAGCCGCGGGTTCGAGATTCGCTCGCTGGAGCAGCGCCGGCAGGAGCTGCAGGCGGAAATTGCCTTGCTGCAGTCGGAGATTGCCGAGGAAGGGTCCCTCGAGCGGGTTCGTGAGCGGGCGGCGGCGCTCGGCCTCCGGCCCGCCGAGAACCCGCTCTTCGTAACGGTGGATGTTCCGGGCCCGGTGCCCGCGCAAGTTCCGGCACGGTATCTCCCCGAGGCGACTCCGGTCGCGGAGCGCCCCGAACCGTGGTGGCAGTCGCTCCTTCGCTGGCTGCCCTTCCCGGACTGAGAGGGAACGCCGGAGTCCCGTCATGGAGGCGCGCTCGCGATGGCATTCGAACCGGCCACGGGGACCGGTCGGATTTGGCTTCCCGCCGCCGCCCTGGGAGGATTCGTCCTCCTCGTCCTCGCGCGCCTCGTCCAGCTCCAGATCCTCGAGCACGACCAGTATGCCGCCCGGGCAGCCTCCGAGCTCCTGGCCGACGACACGCTCTTCGCCCGCCGGGGCGCCATCCTCGACCGCAACGGGCATCCGCTCGCGCTCACGGTCGACACCTGGGACGTGTACGTGAGCGCGCAGGCGTGGCGCGACGAGCAAGTCGCGGCTCGCGCCGCCCAGCAGCTCGCGGCCGCGCTCGGCCTCGAGGCATCCGACCTCCTGCGGACGGTGCGCGAGCACAGCTTCGGCGACATCCTCGTGGCCAGGGATATCGAGTACCGGCTCGGGCAACAGCTGCAGGCGGCCGGCGTGCCCGGCGTCGTCCTGCTCCCGAATATCGACCGGGTCCATCCCGAAGGCGACCTCGCCGCTTCCATCATCGGCTTCATCGGCCAGGACAACGTCGGCCTCGCCGGCATCGAAGCCTCGCTCGACGACGTGCTCCGGGGAACGCCTGGACGCGTGATCTACGAGCGGGACAGCACGGGAAGGCCTATCCCGCTCGGCCGGTACGTGGCTCGCGAGCCGGTGCCCGGATCGGACGTCGTGCTCACCATCGACCGGTACCTCCAGGACCTCGCGGAGCGCGCGCTCCGCGCTGCCATCGAAGAGCACGACGCCTCCGGCGGCACCCTCATCATCATGGACCCGAACAACGGCGACATCCTCGCCCTCGCCTCCGAGCCCTCCCTGCGCTTCAGCACCCTGGACCTCTCCGACGAGTCTCAGATCGCCCTCCTCCGCAACCGCGCCGTCACGGACATGTACGAGCCGGGGAGCGTGATGAAGGTGATCACTGCGGCGGCAGCCATCGACGCAGGCGTCGTCACCCCGAACACCACGTACGTGGATACGGGCGTCGCCGTCGTCGCCGGTGTCCCCATCCGCAACTGGGATTACAACGTCTACGGCGAGCAAACGATGACCGGCGTCCTCCAGCACAGCATCAACACGGGCGCCATCTTCATGGCCGAGCGGCTCGGCGCCGAGCGCTTCCACCAGTACCTCGACGCGTTCGGGTTCGGCCGCCGGACCGGCATTGAGCTCACCGGGGAGGCCCCGGGGATCTTCCGGCGCCCGAACGATCCGGACTGGTCGCCGGTCGACCTCGCCACCCAGTCCTTCGGGCAGGCGATCAGCGTCACCCCCCTCCAGATGGCGGTGGCGATCGCCGCGGCGATCAACGGCGGGAACCTCCTCGAACCCCACCTCGTCGAGGCGTACGTCACTCCGGACGGGGAGTACAAGCCTGTACCGCCGAAGGTGATTGGGCGCGCGATCTCCGAACGGACGAGCGCCCAGATTCGGGAGATGATGGGCGCGGTGGTGAACCCCGGCTGGTACCACCCCGCCGACCCGCCGAGCTATACCGCGGGGGGCAAGTCGGGCACCGCCAACGTGCCGGTCGTAAACGGATACAACGACCGGCAGATCGCCTCCTTCGTGGGCTTTGCGCCGCTCGACGAACCCCGCATCCTCGTTCTGGTGAAGCTCGACGATAACCAAGACCTGCTCACGGGCACGCAGGCGGCGGGACCCGTGTTCGCGCAGGTGGTCGAAGAGGCGCTGCGCTACCTCGGTGTGCCGCCGGACAAGGAGGTGGGGGAGTGATGGCGCACCTCCCCACGGAGTTCCTGGCGCAGGTCCTCGTGCCTGCCGGCTGCGACGTCCGCGTCGGTCGCCACGAGCAGATCCTCGATGGCGAGGCGGACTCCCGCCGCGTGAAGCGCGGCGACCTCTTCGCCGCCTTCCGCGGGGAGCGCCTGAACGGAAACGACTTCCTCGACGAGGCCTTCGCTCGCGGCGCCGTGGCGGCGATCGCCGAGCGGGAGCCGAACGAGTCGTGGCCCGAGCGCACGCTGGCGCTGGCATCCGACACCCGCCGCGCGCTCGCCACGCTCGCCCGCGAGTGGCGAAAGGCGTGCGGGACGACGGTCGTGGGCATCACCGGCACCGTGGGCAAGACCTCCACGAAGGAGCTCACCGCGGAGCTCCTCTCTGCGTTCTTCCACGCCCACCGGAGCAAGGAGAACTTCAACTCCCTGGAGGGCCTCCCCTTGGCACTCATGAGCTTGCGGAGCGACCACCAGGTCTCCGTGCTGGAGATGGCGATGGACCGGAAGGGGGAGATTCGCGCCCTCTGCGAGATCGCCACGCCCCGCGTGGGCGTCGTCCTGAACATCGGCGCCACGCACGCGGAGAAGGTGGGGAGCATCGAGGAGATCGCCGAGGAGAAGCTGTCGCTGCCCCGCTCCCTTCCCACGCAGGGCACGGCCATCTTGAACGCCGACGACCCTCGCGTCGCGGCCGGGGCGACCGGGCTCGCCGCGCGAGTACTCACCTTCGGGGAATCGCCGGACGCGGACCTGCGCGCGACCGAGGTGGAGGACCGCGGTTTCGAAGGCACGGCCTTCACGGTGACGCTCGGCAGCCGCCGTGTGCGCACCAGCTCTCCGCTTCCCGGGCGTCACCTCCTGCCGGCGGCGCTCGCGGCCCTCGCAACCGCAGTCACCCTCGGTGTGGACCTCCGGGAGGCAGCCGAGACGTTGCCGGGCCTGCGTGTCCGCGGGCGGCTGCGAGTCCACCGGGCCACCGGAGGCTGGCAGATCCTCGACGACAGCTACAACTCGAGCCCGGCCTCGCTCGAGGGAGCGCTTCGCCTCCTCGCACGGCTCGAAGGCCGCCGAGTCGCCTTCCTCGGGCACATGGCCGAGCTGGGGCAGTACTCGGACGCCGAGCACCGGCGCCTCGGCAAGGTCGCCGCAGCCTGTGCGGACCTCCTCGTCGTCGTCGGGGAGGCAGCACGGCCGCTTGCCGAATCCGCGGCGGAGGAAGGCGCACGCGTGCAGTGGTTCGCGGACAAAGAGGAGGCGGCGGCGTGGCTGGCGCCGAGGCTGAGGGCAGGGGACCTCCTGCTGCTCAAAGGCTCCCGCAGCGCCGCGCTCGAGGCGGTCATTCCCCGGCTGCTGGAGGGTGCGCCGTGATCCACGCTCTCATCTCGGGGACGATCGCCTTCCTGATCTCGCTCGCGCTCGGCTGGCCGATCGTGCGTTACCTGCGAAGCCGCGGCGTGGGCAAGCAGATCAGCGAGTACCAGCCCGCGAGCCACCAGAAGAAAGCCGGCACGCCCACCTTCGGCGGCTTCATCATCTGGGTGCCGACGTTCATCGTCACCGCGGTGGCCGTGGACTGGTGGAACCACCGCTCGATTCTGCTGCCGCTGGCGATGATCACGGCCACGGGAGCTGCCGGCTTCGTCGACGACCTCGGCACCCTCCAGCGCCAGGTCCGTCGCGGCGGCCTCTCCTGGGGATTCAAGCTCGGCCTGCTCTTCGTTCTCGGCTCCATCGCGGCCTGGCTCCTGTACGACAAGATCGAGGTGGAATCGATCAACGTCCCCTGGGTTGGGCAGTACCCCCTCGGGCCTGCCTACATGCTCATCGCGCTCGCCACCATCGTGGCGACGACGAGCGCCGTCGCCATCACCGACGGCCTGGACGCGCTGGCAGGAGGGACGACGCTCATCGCCTTCGTCGCATACGGGGTCATTGCCTTCGTTCAAGGCCAGGAGTTCGTGGCCACGTTCGCCATGATCGTGGCCGGCGCCAACCTCGGCTTCCTCTGGTACAACGCGCACCCGGCGCAGATCATCATGGGCGACACCGGGGCGCTGGCGCTCGGCTCAAGCCTCGCCATCGTTGCCCTGATGACCGGCCACTGGCTGCTCCTGCCGGTCATCGGCATCGTCTTCGTGGCCGAGGCGGTCAGCAACATCATCCAGATCGGGTACTTCAAGCTCACGGGTGGCCGCCGCGTGTTCCGTCGCGCGCCGCTCCATCACCACCTGGAGGAGATCGGCTGGGCCGAGACGCAGGTGGTGACGCGGATGTGGGTGGTCGCCATCGCAGGAGCGTTTCTCGGCGTAGCACTGGCGTTGGCGGTGCCAGCATGAGCGCAGCGGAGAAGCTCGACCAGCTCCTCGCCGACCTCGCGGGCAAGCGGGTGCTCGTGTACTCGCTCGGGCTCGAGGGCCAGGACCTCGCCCGCTGGTTCCTCGACCGCGGGGCCGCCGTGACGATGTGCGACACCCGCTCGCCGGAGCAGCTCGCAGCGGCCGGTGCCCTGCCACCGGTCGGCGTGCAGCGGGTCGTGGTCGGACGGCCGCTGCTCGACCCCTCCGGGTTCGACCTCGTCGCGACCTCGCAGGCGCTCCTGCGAAGCAACGCCGCGCTCCAGCGGGCGCGCGAGCTCGGGATCCCGGTTGTCTCCCAGCTCCAGCTCATCCTCCGGCTCGCCCGCGGGCGGGTCATCGGCATCACCGGCTCGAGCGGGAAGTCGACGACGACGGCGCTCGTGGGCGCGATCGCGCGCGCCGCCGGGGCCGACGCCCTGGTGGGGGGGAACCTCGGCGAGCCCCTGCTCGCCCGGCTCGACGAGCGGCCGAACGCGGAGCTCATCCTTGAGATCAGCCACACGCAGCTGCAGTACACCGACCGCTCGCCGCAGATCGGCGCGCTCACGAACGTCACCCCGAACCACCTCGACCAGTTCAGCTGGGAGGAGTACGTCGAGCTGAAGCGGCACCTCTTTGCGTACCAGGGCCCGGACGACGTCGCCATCCTGAACGCGGACGACCCGGTGTCGCGCTCCCTCGCATCCTCCCTGCAGGCGCAGGTGCGCTGGGTCAGCACACGGTGCGTTCCCGACCGCCCGGCCGCGTTCGCGACGGAGGGGGAGATCGTGGCCATCCGCGATGGCGAGCCGGTGCCCGTCCTGTCCCGCGCCGAGCTGCGGCTCCGCGGCGAGCACAACGTTGCCAACGCGACGATGGCAACCGCGGTGGCGAGCGTGGCGGGGTACCCGCTCGAGGCGATCCGCGAGGCGCTGCGCACCTTCCGCGGGCTCCCGCACCGGCTCGAGCTCGTGGGCGCCGTCCGCGGCGTGACGTTCGTGGACGACAGCATCGCCACCACGCCGGAGCGGACACTGGCCGCCCTCGGCGCCTTCGAAGAGCCGGTCGTCCTTCTCCTGGGGGGAAGGGAGAAGCACCTCCCGCTCGACGAGCTGCGCCGCCGGGCGGCGGAACGCGTCCGCGCCGCCGTGTGTTTCGGCGAGAGCGCCGACACGTTCGCCAACGCCCTCGAGGGGCAGACCGAGGTGCGCCGGTGCCGCTCCCTCGAGGAGGCCGTCCAGACCGCTGCGAACCTCGCCCGTCCGGGGGACGTGGTCCTCCTTTCCCCGGCGGCGACGAGCTTCGACGCGTTCCCGAACTTCGCCGCGCGCGGCGAGGCGTTCAAGCGCATCGTGCGCGCGCTGCCTGGCTTCGAGGAGGTGCCCTGATGGCGAGCGCCGCGAAGACCGGCGAGTGGCTCCCCGGGCGCCCTGAGTACTCGCTGCTCGCGCTGGGCATCGTGCTGACCGTCGCCGGCCTGGTGGTCGTCTACAGCGCGAGCTTCGTGATCGGGCTCGCGCGGTACGGGAGCGGGCAGTACTTCGTCGTCCGGCAAGCTGCCTGGGCACTGCTCGGCGGGGTGCTCATGCTCATCGCCATCCGGACCGACTACCGCATCTACCGGACCCTCGCCGTACCGCTGATGCTCGCCACCCTGGCGGCGCTCACGGCGGTCATCCTCGTCGGCCAGGAGGCGGGCGGTGCGAGGCGCTGGCTGGGCGTGGGCGAGCTCACCGTCCAGCCGGCGGAGTTCGCCAAGTTCACGGTGATCGTCTACGTGGCGGCCTGGCTCGCGAGCAAGGGGAACTCGATCCGCAGCATGCAGGACGGGCTGCTGCCGTTCGTCATCATCATCGGCCTCGTCGCGGCCCTCATCCTCCTGCAGCCGAACCTCGGCACGACCTTCGTCATCGTCACGGTGACGCTGGCGATGTTCTGGACGGCAGGCGCTTCTCTCGCGCAGATCACGACGCTCGGGTTCGCCGGGCTGGGCGCGCTCGCCATCCTCGCCACGGCCGAGGGCTACCGGATGGACCGCCTCACCGCCTTCTTCGACGCCGAGTCCGATCCCCTCGGCCACGGGTTCCAAACCTTGCAGGCGCTCATCGCGCTCGGCAACGGCGGCGTGACCGGCCTCGGGCTCGGCGCCTCGCGCGGCAAGTTTTTCTACATCCCGGAGAGTCACACCGACGGCGTCTACGCGGTGCTGGGCGAGGAGCTCGGCTTCGTGGGCACGAGCTTCGTCCTCCTGCTGTACGTGGCGCTGATGATCGTGGGCTTCCGCATCGCCCGGCGCGCGCGGGACCAGTTCGGGTTCCTCGTTGCCACCGGCATCACCACGTGGTTGGTGTTCCAGGCCCTCGTCAACATCGGCGGCATCGTGCGCCTCGTACCGCTCACGGGCGTGCCGCTCCCGTTCCTGAGCTACGGGGGAAGCGCGCTGGCGGCAGAGATGCTCGCGCTCGGCGTGCTCCTCAACATCTCGCGGTACGGAGCAGACCGAGGAGGGTTCCTCGAGCGGCAGCGCGCGCCGACGAGCCGCCGGCAGGTCGTGCGGAGGGTGCGTGCATGAGGGTAGCGTTCGCTGCCGGCGGCACCGGAGGCCACATCCTTCCCGCCCTGGTCGTGTGGGAGCAGCTCGCGCGCACCGTGGACGGCGCCGAGGCGCGCTTCTTCGGCCCGGACGACCGCGGCGAGCGCTCGCTCGTCGAGCCGGCGTTGCCGTTCGTAGCCGTGCCGGCGGCGCCGATCCGCGGCCGGACGCCGCTCGCCCTTGCGCGGAGCCTCCTGCGCATCGCCAAGGGCGTCCTCCGTGCCCGCTCCGCACTCGCGGAGTTTCGCCCGCAGGTGGTGTTCAGCACCGGCGGCTACGGGAGCTTCCCGACCGTGGTGGCAGCCAAGCTCCTTCGGCTCCCCGTCGTGGTCTACCTTCCCGACGTCTCGCCAGGGCTGGCGGTGCGAGTCGAACGGTGGCTCGCGGACCGCATCGGCACCTCCACCGAGGCCGCCCTTGCCCACCTGCCCCGCCGCAAGACGGTGGTCACCGGCTACCCCGTGCGCGAGGCCTTCTGGTCGACGACCCGCGCCGAGGCGCGCCGCTCGCTCGGCCTCGGCGAGGAACGGGTTCTCCTCGTCGCCGGCGCGACCCAAGGTGCGCACGCCATCAACGTGGCGGTGTTCGAGGCACTCGAGGAGCTCTGCCGCCACGCGACGCTCTTCCACGTCACGGGCACGCGGGACATCGCCACGGCCGAATCGCTGCGAGCAAGCCTGCCGCCGCCGCTGCAGGAGCGGTACCGGCCGGCGGCGTATCGGGCGGACCTCCCGCTGCTCATGCTCGCGGCCGACCTGGCGGTGATGCGGGCAGGGGCGAGCGTGCTCGGCGAGCTTCCCGCGGCCGCCCTGCCCGCGATCCTCGTGCCGGGTACGTACGCGGGAGGCCATCAACGCGAGAACGCCCGCTGGCTGGCGGGCGCCGGTGCTGCCGTCGTGCTGGAGGAGGGAGAGCTTTCACAGCTGCCGCAGCTCGCGCTCGACCTGCTCGCCAGGCCGGAGCGACTGCGGGAGATGTCCGAGGCCGCGCGCCGCCTCGCCCGCCCCGATGCTGCCGAGCAGCTCGCACGCTTGCTCGCGGAGGTGGCCGCATGAGCGAGATTCGCGGCCCGGTTCACGTCATCGGCATCGGCGGCATGCACATGTCCGCCATCGCCCAGCTCCTGCTCGAGCAAGGGGTGCCGGTGTCGGGGTGCGACCTCCAGCGCAGCGAGCTCGTCGACGCCCTCGAGCGCCGCGGCGCAACGGTCTGGCTGGGGCACGACCCCGGGCACGTCGCGGGAGCGAGGCTCCTCGTGCGCACCGCAGCCGTGCCGGAAGACCACCCCGAGGTCGCCGCTGCCCGGGCCGCCGGAATCGAGGTCCTCGTGCGGGCCGAGATGGTGGCGCGCCTCATCGCCGGCCGGCGACTGGTCGCCGTGGCCGGCTCCCACGGCAAGACCACCACCTCCAGCCTCATCGCCACGCTCCTCGTCGACGCAGGCAGGCGCCCGATGTATCTCCTCGGCGGCGAGTGCGTCGACCTCGGTGGCCACGCTGCCTGGGGCGGGCCCGAGTGCGTGGTGGAGGCGGATGAGTACAAGAACGCGTTCCTTGCGTACGAGCCGGATATCGCCATCGTCACGAACGTCGACCCTGACCATCTCGACTTCTTCGGCACGCCCGAGGGATACCTCGACGCTTTCCGGCAATTCGTCGCCCGGGCGAAGGCGGGCGGCACCGCCATCCTCTGCGCAGACGACGGGGGAGCCCGCCAGCTCCGCCCTTCGGCGCCGGCGGGCACGTCGGTCCTCACCTACGGCTTCGCCGAGGATGCCGATTGGCGCATCTCCTCCTTCGAGGCGAACGAGCGCGACGGCCGTTTCGTCATCCAAACGCCCGCGGGCGAGAGCCTGCGGGTCGTGACGACGGTTCCGGGAGAGCACTTCGCCCGCAACGCGACGGCGGCGCTCGCCGCTGCGAGCCTCCTCGGCCTCGACCTGCAGCGGGCGATCGCCCGCCTCGCCACGTTCCGGGGGGCGCGGCGCCGATTGGAGCGGGTCGGGGAGCGGGACGGAATCCTCGTCTACGACGATTACGCCCATCATCCGAGCGAGGTCCGCGCGACGCTCCGGGCGCTGCGGCGGATGTTCCCTGGGCGAAGGATCGTGGGCGTCCACCAGCCGCACACCTATACACGGATCGCCTACCTGTGGGACGACTGGCTCCGCTGCTGGGAAGGGCTGGACGCGCTCGTCATCCTCGAGACGTACGCGGCCCGGGAGCAGCCCGTCACAGGCCGCGGGGCCCGAGATCTGGCGCGGGCGATCGAGAACCCGCCCGCCGCATACGCCGCGACCTTCGAAGAGGCTGCAACGCTTGCGCGCGAGCTCGCCGCTCCCGGCGACGTGATCGTGACCATCGGGGCAGGGGACGTGTTCGAGGTCGGACGGCTGCTCGTGGAGGATGGGGCATGAGCCGGACGCTCGACGCGCTCGCCAGGGCACTCGAACCGCTCGGCCAGGTCCGGCGAGATGAGCCGATGGCCCGCCACACCACGTTCGGGATCGGCGGCCCCGCGGACATCTTCGTCACCGTGCGTTCCTCCTCCGACCTGATGCGCGCGGCCGCGCTCGCCGACTCCGCAGGCGTCCCCGTGTTCGTGCTGGGCAGCGGGTCGAACATCCTCGTCAGCGACCGGGGCATCCGCGGGCTCGTCATCGACAACCGGGCCCGGGGAGAGGAGTGGCTCGACGAGCGGCGCGTGCGGCTGGAGAGCGGGGTGCCGTTCGCGGCGTTCGCGCGCCGCGCCTGTCGCCAGGGGCTGGCCGGGCTTGCCTGGGCGGTGGGGATCCCCGGCACGCTCGGCGGCGCGGTCGTGTACAACGCCGGGGCCTATGGGGGCTGCCTGGCGGACGTCCTCGAAGCCGTCCACCTCTTCGATCCGCAAGAAGGGGACGACTGGGTGCCCGCGGAGGCGCTCCAGCTGCAGTACCGGGGAAGCGTCTTCACGCGGGGCGCATTCCTCGGGCGCACCATTCTCGCCGTCGAGCTCCGACTCTTTCCGGGTGACCCCCGTGAGCTCCAGGCACAGGCAGCCGAGTTCGACCGGCGGCGACTGGCAGCTCAGCCGCGCGGGCGGAACGCAGGCTCGATGTTCAAGAACCCGCCAGACGCTCCCGCCTGGAAGCTCATCGATGCCGTGGGGCTGCGCGGCGCGCGCCGCGGCGACGCCGCCATCAGTGAGCAGCACTGCAACTTCTTCGTCAACCTCGGGCAGGCGAAGGCGGCTGACGTAGCGTGGCTGGTCGAGGAGGCGGAGCGGCGGGTCTTCGAACAGTTCGGTATCCGCCTGGAGCGGGAAGTTGCGTTCGTAGGGGAGTGGGCATGAAGCGGGTCGCCATCATCTTCGGAGGCCGGTCAGGCGAGCACGAGGTGAGCGTCGTGAGCGCGCGGAACGTCATCGGGGCGCTCGACCGTTCGCGCTGGGAGCCGGTGCCCTTCGGAATCGACCGAGAGGGCGGATGGCTGACCCCGCAGGAGACGTGGGCGCAGCTCGACGCGGGCGCCGCGCGGCTCGCGGGCGGGCGCCCACTCCCGTCGGCGGTGGAAGCGCTGGCCGAACTCCAGCGCTGCGACGTCGCCTTCCCCCTCGTTCACGGGACGTTCGGCGAGGACGGTACGCTGCAGGGCTTCCTCGAGCTCTGCGGCCTCCCGTACGCGGGCTGCGGCGTGGCGGCAAGCGCCATCGGGATGGACAAGCTGCTCATGAAGCGGCTCTTCGTCCAGGCCGGCATCCCCGTTCCTCGTTACGTCGCTTTCCGCTCATGGGAGTACCGGCGCAACCCGGACGAGGCCCGCCGCTGGGTGACGCAGGCGATCGGGCTCCCATGCTTCGTGAAACCGGCGAACGGGGGATCGAGCGTCGGTGTCTCCCTCGTCGCGCAAGAAGAGCAGCTCCCCGCGGCCTTCGCCGCCGCGTTCGAGTACGGCGAGGTCGCCCTCGTGGAAGAGCGCATCGTCGGCCAGGAAGTTGAATGCTCGCTGCTGGGGAACGAGAGCGTAGAGGTGAGCGTCCCGGGAGAGATCGTCCCCGACCGCGCCTTCTACGACTACGAGAGCAAGTACGCCCCGGACTCGAAGTCGGAGCTGCACATCCCGGCGCGGCTGTCGCCCGCGGTCGGTGAGCGGGTCCGCCAGCTCGCCGCGGCGATGTTCCGCGCCATCGGCGGCGAGGGGTACGCCCGCGCGGACCTCTTCGTCCGCGGGGAGCAGGTGTTCGCGAACGAGGTCAACACCATTCCCGGCTTCACGAGCATCAGCATGTTTCCGAAGCTCTGGGAGGCCTCAGGGGTGCCGTACCCGGAGCTCCTCAGCCGGGTGCTCGACCTCGCGCTCGAACGCCACGCAAGACGGGAGGATGGTCGAGCATGATCGTCCGCCGTTCGAACAGCCGCAGGAACCTTCCCCGCATGATCGTCCGCCGGACCCGTCCGGCGGTCGGGAGCCGCCGGCCGCGGACGATCGTGCGCCGCCCTCCAGCGGGCGTGGTCGAGCAGCGGGCGCGGCGCGTGCCGTGGACGCGCCTGCTCCTGGCCACGGCAGCGCTCGCCGCTGGGACCGCCGTCGGCCTCGGCGGCTGGTGGGTATGGGAGTCGCCCCTGCTGGAGATCTCGCACATCGAGGTGGCGGGCGCCGAGCAGGTCCCCGTGGAGGCGGTCGTGACCCGGAGCGGCCTCCTGGGGCGGCGCATCGTCACCGCCGACCTCGCGGCGGCGCAGGAGCGGCTGATGGCGCACCCGCTCATCCGGACGGCGCGGATCGAGCGGGAGTGGCCGAACGGCGTGCGCATCGTGGTCGAGGAGCGCCAGCCCTGGGGCGCGTGGGAGCAGGCAGGCTACCGGTACGTCATCGACCGCGAAGGGGTCGTGCTCGGGACGGGTGAGGCCCCGCCAGGAGGCGTCGTCATTCGCAGCTCCAGCTCCGGGGCGCTGCGGGCAGGGGACCGGGTCGACCGTCACGCCGTGGAAGCCGCCGCCCAGCTGCAGCAGCTGCTGCCGGCGCGTCTCGGCGTCGAGGTCGCCGAGGTGACGTTCGACGCCAGCGCCGGCGTGGTGGTGCGCACGGCGAACGGGCACGAGGCGTACATCGGCGACGCCAGCGGCATCGAGTACAAGCTCGCCGTCTGGGCTGCGGTCGCGGCCCGAGCGGCGGAACGAGGTATCGAATACCGCACGGTCGATCTTCGCTTCGGAGACCGGCCCGTACTGCGGCAGTAGGGAAGGAGGACGCGATGAGGCGCAGGAACACCGTAGCGGCAATCGATGTCGGTACCACGAAGGTGGCCGTGATCGTCGGCGATCTCGGCGAACGGGGCGAGGTGCGCGTCCTCGGCTTCGGGGTCGCGCCTGCCGCCGGCCTCTCGCGCGGCGTGATCGACAACATCCAATCGGCGCGAGAGGCGATCGCCATCGCCGTGGAAAAGGCCGAGCAGTCCTGCGGGATGCGCATCCTCAGCGCCGTCGTCGGTATCTCGGGGACGCACATCTCCTCCCAGAACAACCGCGGCATCATCGCCATCCCGGACCGCCACCGGCCGATCTCCGCGGACGACCGCGCTCGCGTGCTCGAGGCCGCGGGGCAGATCGCCATCCCAACGAACCGGCAGATCCTCCACGTGCTGCCGCGCGGCTACTGGATCGAGGGAACGGACGCCGTCAGCGACCCGGTCGGGATGTACGGCTCCCGGCTCGACGCTGAGACGCACATCGTCACGGCTGCGGTCTCCGCGATCCAGAACCTGACGAAGTGCGTCGAGGGAGCGGGCGTGCAGGTCGACGACATCATCCTCGAGCCGCTCGCCTCGGCAACGGCGGTCGCCCACGAGCAGGAGCGGAATCAGGGCGTCGCAGTGGTCGACATCGGCGGCGGTACGACGTCGCTCTGCGTCTTCGACGAAGGCACGGTGGCGCACACCGCCTGTCTCCCGATCGCCGGATCGCACCTTACGCACGACCTCGCCCGGGTGCTCCGCTGCCCGTGGGAGAGTGCGGAACGCTTGAAGTGCGAGCACGGGGCCGCCTGGGTCATGCCCGAGCTCGAGCACGAGAGCGTGGAGATCGAGGCCTTCGGCACGCAAGGGCGGAAGCTCGTGCCGCTGCGCCACGTCTGCGAGATCCTCCAGGCGCGCTGCGAGGAGATCCTCGAGATGATCGCCCTCGAACTGCGGCGGGCCGGGTACTTCGACCGCATCGCCGCTGGGCTCGTCCTCACCGGCGGCGCCTCCCTGCTGCGGGGGTTCGCCGAGCTGGCGGAGGCCAGGCTTGGCATCCCTGCCCGCATCGGTTCTCCGACCCGGTACACCGGCCTGCGCGACCTCATCGGCACGCCCGCGTTCGCGACCTCGATTGGGCTCGTCGAGTACGCCCTGCAGGAGCGGGAAGCGGTGCCGGAACCGAACGTCGGCTTCGAGATGCCGGTCTCCGGCATCTTCAAGCGAATCCTGTCGCTGGGGCGAGCGCTCATGCCTCAGTGACACCAAGAGAGGGAGGGATGCGATTCGAAGAGTTCCAGCGACACGACGAATTCCGCGAAAGGAGAGCAAAGGGGATGAGCGTTCGAATCGACACTGAGCTGCTGCCCGACATCAAAGTCATCGGCGTCGGCGGGGGAGGCTGCAACGCGGTCACCCGCATGGTGCGCTCCAAGATCCCGGGGGTGAGCTTCGTCGCCTGCAACACGGACGCCCAGGCGCTGATGGCGTGCGAGGCGTCGATCAAGCTGCGCATCGGCGAGAAGCTCACCAAGGGCCTCGGCGTCGGCGGCGACCCCACGCGGGGGGAGCGCGCTGCCGACGAGAGCCGCGACGAGCTGTACGAGCTCCTGCGCGGGAGCGACATGGTGTTCGTGACAGCCGGCATGGGCGGCGGCACCGGCACCGGAGCGGCGCCGGTCGTCGCCGAGGTCGCCAAGGATTGCGGCGCCCTCACGATCGGCGTGGTCACGAAGCCCTTCCCGTGGGAAGGCGCCCGGCGCATGAAGCAGGCGGAGGAGGGTATCGCGCGGCTGCGCGACAAGGTCGACACCCTCATCGTCATCCCCAACGGCCGCCTGCTCGAGATCTGCCCGCCCGACGTGACGGTCGAGCAGGCGTTCGAGACGGCCGATGACGTCCTGCGGCAAGCGATCCAGTCCATCTCCAACATCATCAGCCAGAACGGGTCCATCAACCTCGACTTCAACGACGTGCGCGCCATCATGAGCGAGGCGGGCCCGGCGCTCCTGGCCGTGGGCAAGGGCGCCGGCGAGCAGCGGGCGATGGAGGCCGCGCGCGCAGCGACCCAAAGCCCCTTGCTCGACCAGTCCATCGAGGGTGCCACGGCGGTGCTCTTCAACGTCACGCACAGCGGCAACCTCCAGCTGCGCGAGCTGGACATGGCCGCCCGCGTCATCGCGGAGGTCGTCGACCCGGCAGCGAACATCATCTTCGGCACCGTCGTCGATCCCCGCGTCGGCGACGAGGTGCACATCACCGTCATCGCCACCGGGTTCCCGCCGAAGCCGCAGTCGCTGCCGGAGCCGCTCGAAGGAGCGCGGCGGGTCGTCGATTTCAACCTGCCGGGAGTGGCGAGTCCTGAGGACGCCGAACTGCCTGCGTTCCTGCGGCGGAACGTGCGCTCCCTGGGAGCGCTCAACCTCGCGCAGGAGCGGGCAGCGGCAAATTCGGCTGAAAGGAGGTGACCACCTAGCCGAGCGCGCCTTTCGGTCCCCACGGACCTGCTCGCCGGAGGCGAGCCCGAGGGCTTGGTGCTTTGGGAGATGGCATCAAGCCCTCACTTCTTGCGCCCGACTACCCCGCCGGCGGCCACCCCGCTTTCAGCCGGATGGGTAACGTACCACAGCGGAAGCAGTTCGCGCCAGAGGATCCGCGCGCCGGATCTCAGAAGTACACGGGGTCGACGTACAGCCCGCGCTCGCGCGCGCCAGCGGGCTCGGGGATCGCCGGTGTCCAGAAGTCGAACTGCTCCACGCGGGAGGCGAGCGCGCGCAGGACCGGCTCGAGCGGCGCCCCGGGCCAGGTGAAGAGCGAGAGCGTGTCGAACCCGCGCGACGCAAGCTCCGACGCCCAGGCGCGCAGGAGCGCCACGAGCTCCGCCTCGCGGCCGGGCAGGCAGCCGTAGTCGAGCACCACGCCGGCGCGGCTTTCGGTTACCGTCCCGTCCGGCCGCTCCAGCCGCATGACGACCGTCTCCCCCTCCGGCCAGACACCGACCACCGCGCCTTCGGTGCGGCGGAGATGAGCCCACCCGTACTGTGCCGGCGCGCGCGCCAGGCGCGCCGCCAGCCGCTCGGGCGTGTACGGGAGGAACATCTCTTCCTCGCCGTGCGTCGCGTTCAGGATCGCCACGACCTCCTCGGCGTCACCGGGCGTGCAGGCCCGGCCCACGCCCGGCCCTGCAATCGCCTCGGTATCGAGGTCGAGCAGCAGGGGACCGAAGGACCAGCGGTTCTCCGCCGCGCGGGCGAAGCCCTGAGAAGGCGCGTTCGCCTTGGCGATGTACCAGTACGCCGTGTCGAACCGACCTTCGTACCGCCGGTACAGCTCAGCGGCGAGCGCGTGCCCGATCCCCTGGCGCTGGAACTCCGGCGGGATCCGGGCGTGATGGATGTAGAGAGCGCGGATCTCGCGCCCGCCCAATCTCGCCGGATGGAGGGCGCCGCAGAACACGGCAACGGGGCAGTCAGCCACCTCCGCCACTAGTACGGTCACTTCTTCTTGCAGTCGCGCCGCGGCGAAGTAGTCCTCTCCCCGGTCGATCGTGAGCAGGCCGGCGCTCGTGACGAGCGGGCTCCGCCGCTCGATCTCGCTCAGCACCGGGGCATCGGCCGCGGTTGCTTCACGGATGGTGAACGCTACCGCCATCTCGCTTCGTGCTAGCTGCCCTCCATCGGCATCCCCGCCAGCCGTGCAGGGATCCACTCGAGTAGCAGGTCCCAAAGCTGGTATTTCACCTGGATGAGCGAGTGCCCCGCCTCGGCGTAGAGCACGAGGCGCTTTGGCTCGGCTGCCCGCCGGTAGATGTCCTCGCTCGCCTCGTACGAGAGCACCGTGTCTTCCATCCCGTGCACGAGGAGGAGCGGCTTGCCGAGGCGCTCCACCTCGCGGGTCCCGTACAGCTGCGGCGAAAGCGCGGCCACCGCCCGCACGATGGGGGCGAGCTCCCCGGCCTTGATGACCACCGCTGCTCCGAAGCTGTGGCCGACGAGCACCACATCGGTCGCCCCGATCCCTTTCAAGAACGAGCACCCGGCAAGGACGTCGAGCACGCACTCTTCGAACACGTTCGCTCGCCGGTAGTCGAGAACGAGCGAAGACACACCGCTCGCCGCGAGCGCCGGGGGGAGCCGCCGGTAGATGGCATCGGCAGGGCCCTCGAATCCCCCAAGGGCACCCGAGACGAAGATGGCCGCGCCCGTCCCGCCCTCGACCACATAGAAGAGCCCCGGGATGTCGCCGCGGCTCGTCTGCAGCAGTACCCGCAGCTCCGAGGGACGGTCGCCCGGTGCTGCCGCGACGCGATGGATGCTGAGGGTGAGCTCGCCTTCGGGCGCCTCCTCCTCATCATCTTCCCACATGTACCGGCCAGCCACGCGCCCACTATACCGAGCCCGCGGCGGCGCGTGTTCGCAGCGGGCCGGCTGCGGTACCCTCGATGTCGGTCGGGGTGTAGCTCAGCCTGGGAGAGCACACGGTTTGGGGCCGTGGGGCCCCCGGTTCGAATCCGGGCACCCCGACCAGGCTCCTTTTGCGCGCCCAGCTCTCCCTCCCTACCATGCAGGGGCGCGAGGATTTGGCGGGACGATGAGCGACGACTTCGGCGTCGACCTCGATGAAGTCTTTCAGGCGATCGACGCTGCCGACGTGCTCGTCGTCCGCTTCCACCTCATCCAGAAACGGCTCCTCGCCGACTTCCGCACGAACGCGCTCGCAGGCCCCTTCATCGCGCTCGTGCCACGGGTGGAGTCGTTCGAGGAACGCGTTCGCTCCCTGCGCCGGCTGCGCCCGGAGTTCCCGCTGCCCGAACGGCTGATGTCGTTCCTCTGGCCGCGCTCCCTCTCGGTCCTGCTCTCCAGCGGCATCTGGCAGCGGATCGTCGATCGCATGGCCGCTGCAGGGGGTCCGGAGGCCGTGGAGGCGTGCGGCCGCGTGATGCAGGAGCTGCTTGCGGAGGAGCGGAAGGAGGTGGTCGCCGCCATCCGCGGCGCGCGGCACTATCAGACGCTGTGGGAGCGCGAGCCCTCGTGACGCGCGTGATCGACCTCCGCAGCGATACGGTGACGAAGCCGACCGCCGAAATGCGGGCCGCCATGGCGGCGGCAGAGGTCGGTGACGACGTCTTCGGCGACGACCCCACCGTCAACCGCCTCCAAGAACGGGCGGCGGAGGTCGTGGGGAAGGAGGCGGCGCTCTTCGTCCCCAGCGGCACGATGGCGAACCTCCTCGCGCTTCTCAGCCACACGGAGCCGGGGGACGAGGTGCTGCTCGGGGAGGAGTGCCACATCTACCACTACGAGGTCGCCGGCATGGCTCGCGTGGCGGGGCTCCTCGCGCATCCCCTTCCCAACGGCCCCGATGGAACCATCGATCCGGAGGCGGTGCGCCGCGCCATCCGCCCGCCGAACATCCACGTGCCGAACGTCACCCTCCTCTGCCTCGAGAACACCCACAACCGTTGCGGCGGAGCCGCGCTGCCGCCGGCGGTGATGGACGCTCTTTGCGAGACCGCCCACGAGCTCGGCCTCCGGGTGCACCTCGACGGCGCTCGCATCTTCAACGCCGCCATCGCCCTTGGCGTCCCCGCAGCCCGTCTGGCGGCGGGTGCCGACTCGGTCTCGTTCTGCTTCTCCAAAGGGCTCGGGGCGCCCGTCGGGTCGATCCTGTGCGGTCCGCGCCCATTCATCGAGCGAGCGCGCCGCTTTCGGAAGATGCTCGGCGGAGGGATGCGCCAGGCCGGCGTCCTCGCCGCCGCCGCCCTGTACGCGCTCGACCACCACATCGAGCGCCTTGCGGAAGATCACGAGAACGCGCGCCTCTTGGCGCGAGGGCTCCGCGAGCTCGGCCCGTTCGAGCCGAACGAGCCCCAAACGAACATCGTCGTCGTGGAGGTCCGCGAGGGCACGGTGGAAGGCTGGCTGGAGAGCTTCCGCTCCGTCGGCGTCCTCGCCGTGCCGTTCGGGCCCAACAGGTTCCGCATGGTGACGCACCTGGACGTCACACGCAGCGACATCGAGGAGGCGCTGCGGCGGATCCGCTCCGTCGCCCGCACCTTCACCCAACCGTAGGAAGGGACCGCCGATGCGAACACGACCCCTTTTCTGGGCGCTCGTCACGCTCCCGTTCGTCCTCCTCGCCTGCACGGGAGGCGAGGAGCCGGCGACGAGCAAGATCTTTCGCGGCCCGGTCTGGGAAGGGCCGGAGTCGTACCGGTACCAGCTCGTTCAGCGCACCCACCTCTACGGCTACTGCGAGCTCCGCACGACCCCCGAGATCGAACCTGGGCGAACCCTGCTGGAGCGGCTCTGCTGGGACGACAGCGGCTTCCGGGACGACGGGCGCGTCCTCGTCGACTCGCAGACGCTCCAGCCCATCGAGACGGAGCGCCGGAACTACGACCCTGAGCGGGATCGCACCGCCGTGCGGACGGCCCATTACGGCGAGGGCTCCGTCCTCCTCGCCATCGACCTCGGCGACGAAGAGCGCTCCGTCACGCGCGACCTCCCGCAACCGGACGAGCGCAGCCCGGACCCGGGCTGGTACGACGACGAGTCGATGTTCTGGCTCCTGCGAGGCATCCCGCTCGAAGAAGGTTGGACGGGCGCCTACCACAACGTGAGCGTGGGGACGGCGCAGGTGAGCGTAGCGGAGGTGCGTGTGATCGGCCGCACCACCGTGGAAGTGCCGGCCGGCACCTTCGACGCCTGGGAGATCGAGGTCCGCTCGAGCATCACGAACCGGGTCTGGATCAACTCCGAGGCGCCTCATCAGGTCGTGCGAGCGGAGATCGAGCGCATCACGTACGAATTGCTTCCACCCGAAGGCTGATGGCGAAACCTTCACGTAGTTATGTCCGCGTCAGCAGGCCGTATTCCTTGACAGGAACGGAGAGCGGTGGGGAAGATGCTGCATCGTTCCAGAGGTAGAGCGAGGCGAACGAGACGATGAGACGCATCCTTGTCGTCTCGCGGGACCCGCGTGTGCGCAGCACGGTGGCGGAGTACTTGCGGGACCGAGGTTATGACACGAAGACCGCAAGCAACTACGACGAGGCGATGGAGGACTATCTTCGCCTCACGCCAGAGGCCCTCGTGGTCGATATCCAGGGGCTGCCGCGCGGTGAGGTCGGGACGAGCTTCTCGGCGTTCAGCAACTGGCTCGCTGCGAGGCACGACGGCCAGCGCCCCCGGGTCGTATACCTCCTGCGAAAGGGAGCACGCAGGCCCCAGTTCCGCATCGAGGGCCCGCTGATCAAGAAGCCGTTCCCGATCGAGGCGGTGGGGGAAGCGCTCCGCGAGCTCCTCGGACGCCCTGACGGTCGCGCCCGCGGCATCGACCTCGACCTCTCCACGAACACCCTGCGGGGCCCCGAGGGCGAGGTGCACCTCACGAACCTCGAGGCAACGCTCCTCGCCTACCTCATGGAGCACGCCGGCCAAGTGCTCCACCCGCGCGAGCTGCTCGTAGACGTCTGGCAGTTCCACGACGCCGCGGGCGCGAACACGCTCGTCCGCGCCCACATGAGCAACCTGCGCAAGAAGCTGCGGCAGGCAGGCACGCCTGACTGCATCCAGACGATCCGCGGCAAAGGGTACCGCTTCATCGCCTGACGGCGCGCCTGCAGCGACCGCGGCAACCGGCCGCGCCCGCGCCTCGGAACTGGTGGTCAGGCCGGTTCGAACAGGGGCAGGGAGATGCCGCTCTCCTGGTCTTCCCAGCGGACCTTCACTCGCATGCCGATGCGGATGTCCCGGCCCGGGTCCTCCACGCCGACGATGTTCGTGAGCATGCGGAACCCCTCGTCCAGGTCGACGTAGGCCACGGCGTACGGGACGAGCTCAGCGAAGGCCGGGTGCCGGTTCAGCCGCACGACGCTGTAGGTGTACACGGTGCCCAGCCCCTTCGAGTCCCGCCACTCGAGGTCCCGCCCGCCGCAGTTCGGGCAGTGCGCCCGAGGGTAGAAGACGACCTTCGAGCATCCCCGGCACACCTGGTAGGTGAGCCGGTGCTCCTTCGTCGCCTCCCAGAACGGCTGCGTATCCGGTTCGGGAAATCGCGGCTGCGGTCGCGGTGCTGCCATGTCAATCCCTCGCCAAGATGATGGTGCCGCCGGTGTGGTTCCCGCCCAGCTGCCCGCCGTTCCCGTGCGCCACGGCGAGGCGGGCATCCGGGACCTGCGACGTCGACTGCCCCCGGAGCTGCCGGGTCGCCTCGATGAGGAGGAAGATGCCGCGCATGCCGGGGTGGTTCGAGCTGAGACCACCGCCATCGGTGTTCAGGGCCGGCTTCTTCGAAGCCTGGAAGTGGAGCCGGTCCTCCGACACGAACTGCCCGCCCTCACCCTTCTTGCAGAAGCCGAGGTCCTCCAGGCAGACGAGCACGGTGATGGTGAACGAGTCGTAGATCATCGCCACGTCGATCTCGTCCGGGCGAACACCCGCCTCCCCGAAAGCCTGCGGCCCGGACTGCGCCGCCGCGCTGACCGTGATGTCGCCGTCGTTCTCGACGTACTTCGTCGCTTCGCCGGCGCCGATGATCCAGACCGGCTTGTGACGGCAGTCCCGGGCCACGTCCCGCGAGGCGATGACGACCGCTCCCCCGCCGTCGGAGATCATGCAGCAGTCGAGCAGGTGGAGCGGGTCGGCGATCATCCGAGAGTTGAGCACGTCCTCGACGGTGATCTCCCGGATGTTCTCGAACTGGAGGTCCTTCATGGCTTGGACCGCTTCCGGGTTGCGCATGGCGTGCGCGCGGGTGGCCACGGCGATGCGGGCGAGCTGCTCCGAGGTGGTGCCGTACTGGAACATGTGGCGATGAGCCACCATGGCGTAGTTCGAGATGAGCGTCATGCCCCAGGGATCGGTCATGTTGCCCAGCGGGCTCGGCGCGCCGAACGCACCCATGCCTCCTCCGCCCGTACCGATCCGGCGCGCGTCGCTCGCCGCCGTCGACCCGTAGGTGAGGAGGGCCACCTTCACCTTCCCGCGCTGGATATCCCGCAGGGCGTGCGAGGCATGGAACTCGTAGGAGGAGCCACCCACGGCAGTGGTGTCGATGACGTTGGGCCGGAAGCCGAAGTACTCCGCTAGGGAGAGGCCGGCCATGCCGGCGCCGTCTTGCGCGTCGTAGAGCCCGTCGACGTCCTTCCAGCTCAGCCCGGCATCCTCCAACGCCTTCGCTGCGCACTCCGCCTTGATCTGAAGGGCGGTCTTCCCCGGTATGCGCCGTTTCGGGTACTCGTAGATGCCGACGATGGCGGCATCCCTCGCCTGGCTCACCATCCGCGAACTCCCATCTGGGGAATCTTCCGTAGCGGGCGGCTGGCCGCCCGCCGAGACTCTACGGTTCGGCCAAACGGTCGTCAAACGGCCGGGGTGCTCGTATCCTCCCCGGTCGTGTCGCTCATCGCGGCCGGAGCGGGCTGGTTCGCCGGGGCACTCTCGGTGGGGACCGCGGCGCTGCCCTGGTGGGGAGCGGGGCTCGCGCTCGTCCTCCTCGCACCACTCGCCTTCGCTCGCTCCTCCCGGGCGGGAACCGCGCTCCTCGCGGCCGGCGCGGCAGCGTGCCTCGGGGCCCACCTGTACGCCGGTTGGCTGGCTCGACCGCTCCCGAGCCTCATCGCGTACCGGGGGGCCCACGTCACCCTCGAAGGAGTCGTCGATTCCGCGCCGGACCCTGGCGAACGTTCGGTGCAGTACGTGGTGCGAGCGGCCCGGCTCGGGGACGGATCGCCGGTCGAGGGGAAGGTCATCGTCTCGCTGCCGCAGGACGTGCGCCTCGCGTACGGCGAGCTCGTGCGGGTGGAAGGCGAGATCGAGGTCCCGGAGGCGCGGGACGACTTCGACTACGCCGCCTTCCTCCTGCAGCGGGGCATCGTCGGCGTGCTCTACCGGCCGGAGCTGGAGCGCTCGGGGGAGCGGACCGGGAGCTGGTGGCGGCTCCGGCTGAGCGACCTGCGCGAGGCGCTCACGCGCGCCTTGAACCGCTCGCTCCCGGAACCGGAGTCGAGCCTGGCAGCGGGCGTCCTCCTCGGCCGCGACGAGGGGATGCCGCGGGAGATCCAGGAGCGGTTCCGGGACTCCGGGCTGGCGCACCTCGTCGCCGTCTCCGGCTCGAACATCGCCATCGTCGCAGGCGCCACCTTCTTCCTGCTCGTGCCGGTGGTAGGCCGGCGCCTCGCGGTGCCCCTCGCCGCGCTCACCATCGCGGCCTACACCCTGCTCGTCCTCGACGAACCGTCCGCAGTACGAGCCGCGATCATGGCCGGGATCTTCCTCATCGGCCTCCTCCTAGGGAGACCGCAGGCCGGCCTCCCCGCGCTTGCGCTGGCGGCGATCGTGATGTCCGCGTGGGACCCCGCGCTCTTCGAGGACGTGGGCTTCCAGCTCAGCTGCGCCGCCACGGCCGGCCTGCTCACCTTGTTCCCGTGGGTCGACGCGGGCGCGGCACGGGCCCTGGGAGCGCTCAGGCTCGAGTGGGCCGTGCCGCGCCCCGCCCGGCAGGTAGGCTCCCTCACGACGGCCGCCACGGTGGCCACGCTCCCCGTCGCCTGGGCCACGTTCGGGCGGGCGTCCGTCGTCGGGCCGGCTGCGAACGTGCTCGCCGAGCCGCTCTTCCCGCTCGCGTTCGCCGCCTCCGCGCTCACGGCGGCCGCGGCAGCGCTCGGAACGGTCCCGCAGGCGGTCGTGTCGGCGGTGGCGTACTACCCGCTCCACCTCATCGTGGACGTGGCACGGCTCCTCGGCGGGGTGCCGGGGGCGGCCGTCGACGTGCCGGCGGGCCTCTCCCCCCTCGCCGTCGCCACAGGGCTGGCGGTGGCGGCAGCGATGTCCGCCACCGCCAGCCGGCGCCCTCCCCCGGAGCCTAGCGGACGCGAGAGGGCGCCGAGGGCAGCGCGCAGCATCCTTGCGGGCGCTGCCCTCGGCGCCCTCGCCACGTACGCCGCTCACACGTCTCTCGCCGATATCGGCGGCCCTGGCACCCTCCGCATGGACGTCCTCGACGTCGGGCAGGGTGACGCCATCCTCCTCACGACCCCGCACGGCCGGCAGGTGCTCGTCGACACCGGGCCGTCGGGGCTGCGGCTCATGGCGGAGCTCGGGGAAACGCTCCCGCACTGGGACCGAACGATCGACCTGCTCGTCATTACCCACCCCCAGGTCGACCACGAGGGCGGCATGGCGGACCTGACCGACCGCATGCGCGTCCGAGCCATCGCCTACCCGGCGTGGGCGCAGCCGCCACCTCCGGTGTCGAACACGACGGCGCTTGCGGCGGGAAACCGATTCGAGCTCGACGGCGTGACGTTCTCGGTGCTCTGGCCTCCCGCGGAATTCGTGCCCGCAGACCCGAACGACGGCTCCGTGGTCCTGCTCGTCGAGCACGAGGGCGCCCGGATCCTGCTCACCGGCGACATCGAGGCCCCGGCACAGGGAGAGGTCGCTCGCGCGAGCGGGCCGGTGGAGATCTTGAAGGTCCCGCACCACGGCTCTCGAACGAGCGCGCCCGCGTTCTTCGCCGCCCTCCGGCCCAGCGTCGCCGTCATCTCGGTCGGAGCCGAGAACCCGTATGGACATCCATCACCGGTGACCCTCGAGGCGCTCGCGCGCTCAGGCAGCGCCGTCTTCCGCACCGACCTCGACGGGCGCATCACGGTGAGGGTGAGGAGCGGCTATCTGGAGGTCTCGACCGAACGGTAACTTTGCCTGGAGCGGCGCGGAGGCCGTACGGTACAGGCTGACCCATCCGAGGAGTCACCGTTCGTGGAACGCATCGACGGCCGAAGGCCGAGCGAGCTTCGTCCCGTTCGCATCACGCCGAACGTCCTCGACTACGCCGAAGGCAGCTGCCTGATCGAGTGCGGGCGCACCCGCGTGCTCTGCGCTGCAAGCGTGGAGGATCGGCAGCCCCCGTTCCTCCGGGGCACGGAGAGCGGGTGGGTGACGGCCGAGTACGCCATGCTTCCCCGCTCGACCCACACTCGCACGCCGCGCGAGGTGGAGCGCGGGCGGCCCGGCGGGCGCACCCAGGAGATCCAGCGGCTCATCGGCCGCTCGCTGCGAGCGGTCGTGGACCTCGAGCTCATCGGCCCACGCACCATCACCATCGACTGCGACGTCCTCCAGGCGGACGGCGGCACCCGCACCGCGTCGATCACCGGCGGATACGTGGCGCTGGCGCTCGCCATCCGCAAGCTCGCCGAGGGGACCTCCTTCGCGAGCTCCGTCCTTCGGGGGCACGTCGCTGCCGTGTCCGTCGGGATCGTCGGCGGCGTGCCGCTCCTCGATTTGTGCTACGAGGAAGATGTCCAGGCCGAGGTCGACTTCAACGTCGTCATGACCGACGCCGGGTCGTTCGTCGAAGTGCAGGGGACGGCAGAGCGAAAGCCGTTCTCGCGGGAGGAGCTCGACACGCTCCTGGATCTCGCCTCCGACGGCATCCGGCAGCTCATCGGGGCCCAGCGGCAAGCGCTCGCTCAGGCGTAAGGCCCAAGGTGCGTGCCGCCTACGATATGGAGGTGCCCGTGCTCCTGGCTCTGCATGGCGTCGTAGCCGAAGTTCGAGAGCAGACGGAACCCGCGCGGGCAGAGCGCCTGCCCGATTTCCACTGCCACCGCCGCCACGCGTCCGATGTCGCGCCAGAGCTCGACCTGCGTGCGATGCTCCTTCGTCATCGCCAGGAGCATCACCGGAGCCCAGCGAAGGATGTTCTGGATGACGATCACCTCGTCATCCTCGTAGATGACGTTCGCCGGTTCGCGGCCGGCGACGATGTTGCAGAAGACGCAGTACGAGCGCATGTGGCATGGTCGATGGTACGGGGGGCGACGGTGGGCCACAAACTGCGAAGCGAGGAGTGGTAGATGCCCCGACTGCTCCCACTGCGAGGGCTCCGCTACACCCCGCAAGCCGGTGACTTCGGCAAGCTGCTCGCACCGCCGTACGACGTCATCGACCCCGATCTCCGGCAGCGCCTCGCCGAAGCGAGCCCGTACAACGCCGTGCACCTCGAGCTCTCCGCCGACGGGTACGAAGCGGTCGCCCAGCGCCTGTCCGCCTGGGTGCGAGACGGCGTCATTGCGCCAGACCCCGAACCGCTCCTGTACTGCTACGAGCAGGAGTACTCGTACGACGGCCGCACGTTCCGCAGGAGGGCGCTCATCATCGGGGTCGAGGCGCAGCCCTGGGAGGAGGGCGCCGTGCGTCCCCACGAGTACACGCTGCAGGGGCCAAAGGAGGACCGCCTGCGCCTCCTGCAGGCCACCGGCGTGCAGTTCAGCCCGGTCTTCCTCCTCGCACGCGACCGCGCGGGCGCCCTCGGCGAGCTGCTCGCACGCGTGTGCGGCTCACGTGCGGCCGACGTGGAAGGACGAAGCCTCGACGGCGACGTGCACCGCATCTGGCTGGTGCCGGCCGACCGAACGACCGTCCGCGCCATCGCCCCGCTCATCACGGAAACTTTCTACGTCGCCGACGGGCACCACCGGTACGAGACGGCGGTGAACTTCAAGCGCTGGCTCGCGGAGCAGGAGGGACCGCTTGCCGAGGACCACCCTGCCCGGTATGCGATGGCCGCCGTCGTCCCGACCGGTGACCCGGGCCTCATCGTGCGCCCAATCCACCGCTTCGTCCCGCGACCAGCGCCGAGCGACTGGCGAGCCCGAATCGGGCCGTGGTGGGAGGTCGCCGAGTTGCCCGCCAGCGACCCGCATGCACTGGAAGAGGCGCTGTCGCGCTCTCCGGCGACGGTGGTCGCCCTCGGCCTCGCCGAGCGACCGGTTGCGCTCACGCTCACCGATCCCTCGGCGCTCGCGGCGTCCGTTCCCGGCAACCGGAGTGCGGAGTGGCTGGCGGTGCCACCGAACGCCGCGTACTGGGGCCTGATACGGCCGATCTGGGGAATCACGGAGGAAGATCTCCAGGCAGCGGCGGTGGAGTATCTCCACACGCTCCAAGACGTGCTCACGCGGCATTCGCGCGAGTCGGGGGTGGCGTTCCTGCTCAACCCGGTCCGTGTCGACGAGGTGCTCCAGCTTGCCGACCGGGGCGAGCGCCTGCCGCAAAAGTCGACGTTCTTCCACCCGAAGCTCGCCACCGGGCTCGTCTTCCATCCGCTCCGCCCCGAGCTGCCGTTCCTCCGCAGGTGAGAGTGCGCCGCAGAGGCGCGGCCATCAGAGCTCGACGAGCCGCACGTTGTAGATGCCGTCGATCGCTTCGATCTGCGCCAGCTGTTCCTCGGTCGGTCGCTCGTCGAGGGCGACGACCATGACCGCCCGCCCGCGACGCTCCCGGCGGCCGACCTGCATCGAGCTGATGTTGATGTCGAACGAGCCGAGCATCGTCCCCAGCTTTCCGATCATCCCCGGCCGATCCTCGTTGTCGCAGACCAGCAGGTAGCTCCCCGGTTCCGGAACCAGGTCGATGTCCATCCCCATCAGCTTCACGAGGTTCAGCTGGCCGCGGTGCACGGTGCCCGCCACGTCCACGGTGGCCTCGCTCGTCTCGACCACGAGATGGATGAGGTTCACGTATACCTCGTGGCTGGAGTTGAGCCGCTCCTGGATCTGCCATCCGCGACTCTGCGCCACCAGGTTGGCGTTGACGATGTTCACGTTCTCTTCGCTGATTGGCTTGAGCAGGCCCTTGATGACCGACGCCTTGATGGGCGAGACGTCGTGTTCGGCGACCTCGCCGTAGAGGTCGATTTCGATGCGCCGGATGGTCCCACGCACGAGCTGGGTGGCGATGGCACCGATCGCCTCCGCCACCCGCATGTAAGGGCCGAGCACGCGCAGGGTCTCGGGCGGGAGCGCGGGCGCGTTCACCGCGTACCGCGCCGGACGGCCGGCGAGCACTTCGAGAATCTGCTCCGCCACGTCCACCGCCACTCGCTCCTGGGCCTCCGCCGTGGACGCCCCAAGGTGGGGAGTGAGGACGGCGTTCGGGGCGCGCAGCAGCGGGTGGTCGGGAGGCGGGGGCTCCTGGGTAAAGACGTCGATCGCCGCCCCTGCAAGCCGGCCGCGTTCGAGGGCATCCGCGAGCGCCCGCTCGTCGACGATGCCGCCGCGAGCCACGTTGATGATGCGAGCCGTCGGCTTCATCAGCTCGATCTCCTTCGCGCCGATGAGCCCTTGCGTCTGCTGGGTCATCGGCGCGTGCAAGGAGACGAAGTCAGATTGGCGGAGGAGCTCTTCCAGGCTCACCGACTGCACGCCCAGCTGCTCAGCCCGCTCCACCGGCACGTACGGGTCGTAAGCAAGTACGCGCATCTCGAGCCCCTGCGCGCGGCGCGCGACCTCCGTTCCGATCTTCCCGAGGCCGACGATGCCCAAAACCTTGCCGCGCACCTCCGTCCCGATGAATCGCTTCCGCTGCCACTTCCCCTCATGAAGGGCACGATCCGCCGCCGGGATGTGGCGCGCCATCGCCAGCAGCAGGGCGATCGTGTGCTCCGCGGCAGCGACCGTGTTCCCCTGGGGCGCGTTGACGACGATGATGCCCCGTTCCGTTGCCGCCTCGAGGTCGATGTTGTCGACCCCGACGCCGGCCCGTCCTACCACCATCAGGTTCCGGCCAGCCTCGAGGACCCGCCGGGTGACCTTCGTCTCGCTGCGAACGACGAGCGCCGCGTAGTTCGGGATGAGCTCACACAGCTCCTCCTCGGAAAGCCCTGTGCGGACGTCCACGTTCCCGGCGGTTCGCAAGAGGTCGACCCCCTCGCTCGCGATCGGATCCGCGACGAGGATGTTCGGGCGTCCGTTCGTCGGCATGGCCAGTATCGACTCCTTCAGTTTCGCGAGGGCGAGCTCCACCGCTCCGGGAATGCGCGCCTTCCCGGACTCCCACCGGCTTACGGTCGCCTGGTCTACCCCGAGGGCCTGAGCAAGCGCGGCCTGGGAGAGCCCCAACGCGCGCCGAGCGGCGATCAGCTGCTGCGCATCCACGCCATGCAGTATGCATGGCAGGCCCCGGTCATGCAATCCGCATACGGGGCATTGGGGTCAGACGGCCGCGCGCGCCTCGCTGAGCAGCCGCTCGACCACGTCGAGCGCTGCGGCCACGTCCTCCTTCTTCACCCAGCCCATGTGGCCGACGCGGAAGATCTTCCCTTCGAGCTTGCCCTGGCCGCCGCCGAGGACGACGCCGAACTCCTCCCGCGCGCGGCGCGCGATGGCGCGTCCGTCCACGCCCTCGGGCCACCACACGGCCGTGACCGTATTGGAGGCGAATCGCTCATCGACGGGCACGAGCTTGAGCCCCATCGCCTTCACCCGCTCCCGGGTGTATGCCCCGATCTCCGCGTGCCGAGCGTAGATGGCGTCCAGGCCTTCGGCCCGCATGAGCTCGAACGCCTTGTCCAGGGCGAAGTAGACGGACATGGCCGGTGTCCACGGGTTCTGGTTGCGGGCGAGGGAGTCCCGGTGCCGCTTGGCATCGAAGTAGAACTTCGGCATCGTCGACTGCTCGTACGCCTCCCAGGCACGGTCGTGCATGTAGAGGAAGGCGAGCCCGGGCGGCACCATCCAGCCTTTCTGCGACCCGCTTACGACCACGTCCAGGTCCCACTCCTCGACCGGGCAGGGGATGGAGCTCACGCTGCTCACACCGTCGACGAGGATGAGCCGGTTCCGCGCGCGCACCTCCCGCGCGATCTCCTGCAAGGGGTTCGTGACGCCGGTCGAGGTCTCGTTGTGGGTCACCAGGACGGCCCGGATCGCCGGGTCGGCGTCGAGCCGCCGACCGACCTCGGCGGGGTCGGCCGCTTCGCCCCATTCCAGCTTGTACCACTGCACGTCCGCGCCGTACGCGGCGGCGATGTTGCCGAACCGGTCGCCGAAGGAGCCGATGGAGACCGCGAGCACGCGGTCGCCAGGGCTGAGGGTGTTCACCACCGCCGCCTCGAGACCTCCCGTGCCCGACGTGGTGATGGAGAGGACGTCGCGGCTCGTCCCAAACACCCAGTTCAGCCCGTCCGTCACGCGGCGAAGGATCGCGCCGAACTCGGGGCCGCGGTGGTTGAGCATCTGCTGGGAGGCCGCGTGGAGCACTTCGGGAGGACAGGGCGTCGGACCAGGGATTCGCAGGTTCACCGGTTCACTCCGCTAGACGAAGGGGGATTCTTGTCGTCATGGTCCCCGTTCGCCTACCTCCGGTCAACGAGGGCCCCTCGGCACGTAGAATCTGCCCGTGGCTGCGAACCCGCTCCGCCGGCTGCCGAGCGTCGACGCCCTCCTCCGTTCGCTTCCGGAGGAGCTGCGGCGAGAAACGCCCCAGTCGAGGCTCGTTGCCGCGGCGCGGGCGATCCTCGCGGACGCTCGCGCCCTGGTTCGCAGCGGAGCGCCGCCGCCCTCGCCCTCCCAGCTCCGCGCAGCGCTGGAGCAGCGGCTCCTGGCCGCCTCGGCGCCGCCCCTCCGGCCGGTCATCAACGCCACCGGCGTGATCCTCCACACAAACCTCGGGCGCGCGCCGCTGAGCGAGATGGCGGTCGAGGCGATGGCGCGCGTTGCGAAGGGGTACTCCAACCTCGAGTTCGACCTCGAGACCGGCGCTCGCGGGAGCCGACACGACCACCTCCGTCCACTCCTCCGAGAGGTGACCGGCGCGGAAGACGGGCTCGTCGTGAACAACAACGCCGCTGGCGTCTTCTTCGCCCTCTCGGTCTTCGCCCGCGGAAAAGAGGTCCTCGTTTCCCGCGGCCAGGCCGTCGAGATCGGCGGCGGCTTCCGTATCCCGGACGTGCTGCGCGCGAGCGGCGCCCGCCTGGTCGAGGTGGGGACAACCAACCGCACGTACGTGCGCGACTACGAGGAGGCGCTCGGCCCCGAGACAGCAGCGCTCCTCCGCGTTCACGCCTCGAACTTCCGCGTCGTCGGGTTCACGGCCGTCCCGACGCTCGAGGAGCTTGCGCGTCTCGTCCGCAGGGCCGGGATCCTCCTGTTCGACGACCTCGGCAGCGGCGCGCTCATCGACACGCGCGAACTCGGCCTGGACGAGGAGCCACGCGTGCAGGATTCGGTGCAGGCCGGTGCCGACCTCGTCTTCTTCAGCGGCGACAAGCTCCTCGGAGGTCCGCAATGCGGCATCGTCGTGGGCCGCGCCGAGCTCGTGGCGAAGCTGCGCGCGCACCCGCTCGCCCGCGCGCTTCGGGTGGACAAGCTGACCATCGCCGCGCTAGCGGAGACGCTCCGCGCCTACGCGGAGGGGCGCCACTGGCAGGAGATTCCGGTCCTGCGGATGCTGCGTGCCGACACTACCCGCCAACGCCGCTGGGCGCGCCGTTGGGCGCGCGCAGCCGGGGAAGGTGGAGCGGTCGTGACCGCCGAATCGTTCGTTGGCGGAGGCTCGCTCCCTGGGAGCGCGCTCCCGACGGCCTGCGCCGCGCTCTCGTGGCCCCAGGGAGCCGAGGAGCTCGCCCGCGAACTGCGGAAGGGGTCCCCGCCCATCGTCGGCCGCATCGAGTCGAACCGGGTCCTCCTCGATCCGCGGGCCGTGCCCGACGATGCGGCGAGGGCCGTGGAGGAGAGAATTCGTCATCTCTTTGGAACATCCGATTGTTGACCGTTTCACTCGAGAAGCCGTATATTGCGCAAGTTACCACGTTCACAAACACCAGAAGGCCCGTCGGGATGCCGCTGGAGATTCCTGAGGTCGTCATCAACCGACTTCCGCTCTACGCGCGGGCGCTGGCGGAGCTCGCCGAGCGAGGGGAGACCGTCGTGAGCTCCCAAACGCTCGGCGAGATGCTGGAGGTGACGCCGGCTCAGATCCGCAAGGACCTGAGCTACTTTGGCCGGTTCGGCAAGCAGGGGCGCGGATACCACGTCCAGACCCTCCTCTCCAAGCTGCGGGAGATCCTCGGCCTGGACCGGCAGTGGCGGGTCATCGTCGTCGGTGTCGGCCGCCTCGGGCAAGCGATCGTGGAGTATGGAGGGTTCGAGCCGCAGGGATTCCTCATCGTGGCGGCCTTCGACGCGAATCCCGACCTCGTCGGGAAACAGGTCGGCCGGGTCCGCATCCGCCACATCGGCGAGCTGGAAACGTTCCTGCGGGAACAACCGGTCGACATCGCCATCGTCGCCGTCCCGGCCGCCGCCGCCCAGGAGGTGATCGACCGGCTCGTGGCCTCGGGCGTGCGAGCGATCCTGAACTACGCGCCCACGACTCCCCGCGTGCCGCCTGACGTGTCCATACGGAACGTCGACCCGGTCATCGCCATGCAGAGCATGACCTACCACCTGAAGCAATCGCAGGCGCCAGCGAAGTAGCGACCTCCCTCAGGGCTGTTCCGCGGTCGGGTACAAGCCCACGAGGTTCTCTTCCTCGGTCGGCAGGCTGCGCTCGATGATGTCGAGGTAGTCGAGCGCGATCCCCGCGCCGATGGCCACGCACTCGAGCGGGTTGTCGGCCACGTAGCACGGCACCCCGGTCTCTTCGGTGAGCAGCTCGTCGAGGTGGCGCAGGAGCGCTCCTCCCCCAGTGAGCACGATGCCCCGGTCGATGATGTCCGAAGCGAGCTCGGGCGGGGTGCGCTCCAGCACCGCGCGCACCGTCTGGATGATGACGCCGAGGCAATCCTGGATCGCCTGCGCGATCTCGACGCTCGTCAAAGTGATCGTTTTCGGCAGGCCGGAGAGCTGATCACGCCCGCGCACCTGCGTCTTCAGCCCCTCCTCGACCGGGAGCGCCGAGCCGATGGCGATCTTCACCTCCTCCGCCGTCTTCTCGCCGATGATGAGGTTATGTCGTCGGCGCACGTACGCCACGATCGCCTCGTCGATACGGTCCCCGGCCATGCGGACGGACTCGGAGACGACGATGCCGTACAGGGAGATGACCGCGGCTTCCGTTCGGCCGCCGCCGATGTTCACGACCATGTTTCCGCGCGCCGTGCCGATCGGGATCTGCGCGCCGATCGCGGCGGCGAGCGGCTCCGGGATGAGATGTGCCGGCTTCCTCGCTCCCGCCTGTTCCGCGGCGTCGCGAACCGCCCGCTGTTCGACGCTGGTGACGCCGGCGGGAACGGTGATCATCACCTCTGGCCGGATGAGGTTGAAGCGGCCGGTGATCTGGCCGATGAAGTACCGGAGCATCGCCTCCGTCGTCACGTAGTCCGCGATGACGCCGTCGCGCATCGGCCGGATCACGCTGATCGTGCCCGGCGTTCTGCCTTGCATCGCGCGCGCCTCGTTCCCGACGGCGAGGATGGCGTTGTCGCGGTTGTGGACCGCGACGACCGATGGCTCGTTGACGACGATGCCCTGCCCCTTGACGTAGACGAGGATGTTCGCCGTCCCCAGGTCGATGCCGGCGCGCTTGACGGCGAAGAACGGTGCGAGGAAGTCGAAGAAGCCCATCAGACCCGCTCGACCTCGGCGCCGAGAGCGCGCAGCTTCTCCTCGAGCCGCTCGTAGCCGCGGTCGAGGTGGTGGACTTCATCGATCGTCGACATCCCCTCGGCCACGAGCGCCGCCAGGAGCACCGCCGCCCCCGCGCGCACGTCGAGCGCCCGCACGTGCGCCCCGTGGAGCCTGGTCGGCCCGCTGACGATGGCCGAGGAGCCCGTCGACACGATCTCGGCGCCCATTTTCCGCAGCTCGCCCACGTAGAGCATCCGGTTGTCGAAGACGCGTTCGTGGATGATGGAGACGCCCCGCGCCTGGGTGAGGAGGGCCGCCATCGGTGCATGCAGGTCGGTAGCGAGGCCCGGGTAGGGGAGCGCCTGGAAGCTCACGGCGCGCAGCTCGCCCGTCCCCCGCACGACCATGCCTGCATCGCTCCGTTCCACCTCCGCGCCGGCAGCGCGGAGCTTCGCCACGAGGGCGTCCATGACGTCGAACGGGGCCCCGAGCAGCTCCACGCAGCCGCCCGTCATGGCCGCGGCGATGGCGAACGTCCCGGCCTCGATGCGGTCCGGCATGATGCGGGCACGGGTGCCGTGCAGCTCCTCGACGCCCTCGATCGTGAGGATCTGCGTGCCGATGCCCTCGATGCGCGCCCCCATCCCGTTCAGCAGCCTGGCCAGCTCCTGCACCTCCGGCTCGGTGGCGGCGTTGACGATCACCGTCCGCCCCTGCGCCAGCGTGGCCGCCATCATCACGTTCTGGGTGCCGGACACCGACGGGTAGTCCATGAACACCCGCGCGCCCCGCAGCCTCCCGCCAGGGACCTCGGCGACGAACCGTTCTCCTTGCCGGCGGACCACCGCGCCCATCGCTTCGAAGCCGGCGAGGTGAACGTCGATCGGGCGCTGGCCGATGACATCCCCGCCCGGAGGCGCCGAGGAGGCACGCCCGAACCGCGCGAGCAACGGACCCATGACCTGGAACGACGCGCGGTTCTCGCTGATGAGCTCCGTCGGCGTGTCCCAGGTGCGCACCCCGGCGGCGTTCAGCCGGAGCGTGTTCGGCTCGACCCACTCCAGCTCGACGCCGAGGCTGGCGAGGAGCTCTCCGAGCGTGTCGACGTCACGGATGCGCGGCACGTTCTCGAGGACCAGGTCCTCGTCGGTGAGCAGGCAGGCGCACATCGCGGCGAGGGCCTGGTTCTTCGCTCCGGAGACCGAGAGGGTACCCCTGAGGGTGGCGCCGCCGCGTACCGCATACCGGGTCCCGCGGGAACGAGTGCTGCTCATCTGCCAGCCCAAGTCTAGAGCCCGCGGATCCGCCGCGGCAAACCGGCGCCTCAGCCGCCCGGCCGCGGAGGCCCGGGACGGCGGCGCCGTTGCGCGACGCGCAGGCGCGCCAGCGAGCGCTGCAGCGCTGCCTGCGCTCGCGCGAGGTCGATCTCGGAACCGGGGCGCTGCCGCGCCTCCCGCAACCGTGCCTCCGCCCGCGCCCGTGCAGCCTCCGCGCGCGCAATGTCGATCTCCTCTGCGGCCTCGGCGGCATCAGCCAGCACCGTCACGTGGTCCCGTCGCACCTCGAGGAAGCCGCCCGTGACCGCGAACGCTTCCTCCACGCCGCCGCGGCGGAAGATGAGCTCGCCGGGTTCCAGCATCGTCATCAAGGCCGCGTGGCGGGGCAGGATCGTCAGCTGCCCCTCGATGCTCGGCACGATGAGCGCGTCGATCCCGCTCTCCGAGCGCACCACCCGTTCGGCCGTGATGATCTCGACCGTGAGCGGCATCGCTACGCCTCCGCCAGCTTCCGCGCCTTCTCCCTCGCCTCGTCAATGGTGCCCACCATGTAGAACGCCTGCTCCGGGAGCCCGTCGTGCTTGCCCTCGAGGATCTCGCGGAAGCCGCGGATCGTCTCGCGAATGGGCACGTACTTCCCCGGCTGACCGGTGAACGGCTCGGCGACGAAGAACGGCTGCGTGAGGAAGCGCTGGATCTTCCGCGCCCGCGCAACGATAAGCTTGTCCTCGTCCGACAGCTCGTCGATGCCCAGGATGGCGATGATGTCCTGGAGGTCCTTGTACCGCTGCAGCACCCGCTGAACGCCGCGGGCGACATCGTAGTGCTCCTGCCCGACCACGCGAGGCTCGAGCGCGCGGGAGAACGACGCGAGCGGGTCCATCGCCGGGTAGAGGCCCTGCTCCGCCAGCGACCGTTCCAGCGCCACCACCGCGTCCAGGTGACCGAACGTCGTCGCGACGCCCGGGTCGGTGTAGTCGTCGGCGGGGACGTAGATTGCCTGGAAGGAGGTGATCGACCCCTTCTTCGTGGACGTGATCCGCTCCTCCAGGTCGCCCATCTCGGTCGCCAGCGTCGGCTGATACCCCACCGCCGAGGGCATGCGGCCGAGGAGCGCGGAGACCTCCATCCCGGCGAGCGTGTACCGGTAGATGTTGTCGACGAAGAAGAGGACGTCGCGACCCTCGACGTCGCGGAAGTACTCCGCCATCGTCAGGCCGGTGAGGCCCACGCGAAGGCGAACGCCGGGCGGTTCGTTCATCTGGCCGAAGACCATCGCCATCTTCGAGATGACGCCCGACTCCTTCATCTCCACCCAGAGGTCGTTCCCCTCGCGGGAGCGCTCGCCAACGCCAGCGAACACCGAGTACCCGCCGTGCTCGCGGGCGATGTTCGAGATCAGCTCCTGGATGATGACCGTCTTCCCCACGCCGGCCCCGCCGTAGAGGCCGACCTTCCCGCCGCGGACGAGCGGGGCGATGAGGTCGATGACCTTGATGCCCGTCTCGAGGACCGACGGGGTCGTCTCCTGCTCCTCGAAGGTCGGCGGGTCGCGATGGATAGGCCACCGCTCCGCGTCCTCGGGCGCCGGCAGGTCGTCGATCGGCTCACCGAGCACGTTGAACATCCGCCCCAGCACCTGGGGGCCGACCGGCACCGCAATCGGGCGACCGGTGTCGACGGCGCGCGCGTTGCGGCGCAGGCCGTCCGTGGAGCCCATCGCGAGGCAGCGCGCCCAGTTGTTCCCGACGTGCTGCTGGACCTCCGCGACAACCTTGCTGCCGTCGTCGAAGTAGATCTCCACCGCGTTGTAGATCGGTGGCAGCCGGTCAGGCGGGAACTCGACGTCCACCACCGTCCCGATGACCTGGACGACCCGACCCTCGGTCTTGCCTTCCGTCTTCGCTTCCGCCATTACCATCGCTCTCGACCTCCGAAGTGTTGGACACGGATGTCGCGGTTTAGGCCGCGACGCCGACGATCTCGTCGACCTTGACTTCTTCCAAGGAGCCTAGCACCCTCGCCGCCCCGGGGAGCGGCAGTCCCTCCGTGTACGGCGTGCGCACGGCCCATACCGTCATGCCGGCCCGCGCGGCCGCCTCCACTCCCGCGGGAGCATCCTCGAACACGAGGCAGCGCCGCGGTTCGACGCCAAGCCGGTCGGCCGTGAGCAGGTAGATCTCGGGGTCCGGCTTGCCGTGCTCGACGTCGCTCCCCGTCACCACGACGTCGAACGCCGCCTCGAGCCCGATCGCTTGCAGGCAGGCCTCGACCCACTCCTTCGCGGAGGAGGAGGCGAGGCCCAGCGGCATGCGGGCCTGCCGAAGCGCATGGACGAGCTCGCGCGCGCCTGGGAGCGGCCGGCTCTCCTCCCGGTAGAGCCGCAGGATGATGGCGTTGTACCGCTCCCGGTACTCGTCCGGCGAGAGCGGCAGCCCAAGCGTCTCCACCATCTGGCGCCATCCGGCCTTCGTTCCCATGAAGGGCCGGTACTCCTCCAGCGTCAGGCTCCGGCCGAAGGGTGCCAGGAGCTCGTTCACCGCTCGGAAGTGGAGCGGCTCGCCGTCGACCAGCACCCCGTCCATGTCGAACACCACCGCCTCGAACCGCCCCTCAGTCATTTCTGGATTGCCGAGGCGCCGCCGACGATGTCGAGCAGCTCCTTCGTAATCTGCTCCTGGCGAGCCTTGTTGTAGGTGAGCGTGAGCTCCCGCACGAGCTCGTTCGCGTTGTCCGTGGCGTTCTTCATCGCCACCATCCGCGCCGACTGCTCGCTCGCCGCCGACTCGAGCACGGCGTGGTAGATCTGCATCTCCACGTACCGCGGCAGGAGCCGCTCGAACACCGCCTTCGGCGACGGCTCGAAGATGTAGTCCAGGCGGAACTGCTCTGCCTCCTCCTCGCTCACGGCCGCAGGAGGCTCGATGGGCAGCAGCTTCTGGATGACGGGCCGCTGGGTCACCGTGTTGATGAAGCGCGCGTAGGAGACGTACACCTCGTCGACCACGCCCTGGAGGAAGTCCTCCACGATGACGTGCGCGATCGGCGCCGTCTGCAGGGGTGTCGGGTAGTCGCCGAGGTCGGTGAACTCAGCCACCACGTTCTGCCGGGCGCGAACGAAGAAGTCGCGACCCTTCTTGCCCACGGCCACGATGGCGCTCGGATGGTCGAGCGAGGCCACGAAGGTGCCGGCAGAGCGGTTCAGGTTCGCGTTCAGTCCTCCGCACAACCCGCGGTCGGGGGTAATGTGCAGAACCCCCACCGTCTCCACGGGGCGCGCCGTCATGAGGGGATGGATCCCCTCGAGCTGCCCGGCCTGCGATAGGACGCCTGCGAGCCCGCGCAACACCGACTCCAGCTTCTCGCTGTACGGGCGGCTCTGGAGCGCGCGTTCCTGCGCGCGGCGCATCTTCGAAGCGGCGACGAGTTCCAGCGCGTGCGTGATGCGCGCGGTGTTCTTCACGCTCTGGATTCGGCGCCGGAGCTGCCGAATGGTCGCCATCGTCTACCCCCGTCTCCCCTGCCGGAGCCGCATTAGTACGGAACCGTCTCCTTGAACGTCTTGATCATGTTTCGCAGCCCCTCATCGATCTCCGGCGTCAGCTCCTTGATCGTCTCGATCTTCTCGATGAGATCCGGGTGGTTGCTCTTCATGAACTGCCGCAGGCCGAGCTCGAAGTCGCGGATCTTCTCCACGGGCACGTCGTCGAGGAAGCCACGCGTGAGGGCGTACAGGATCGCCACCTCCTCCGACAGGGAGAGCGGCTCGAACACCCCCTGCTTCAGCACCTCGTTGACGCGCATGCCGCGCTCGAGCTGGCGCCGCGTCGTGGCATCGAGGTCGCTCGTGCCGAACTGGGCGAACGCCTGCAGCTCGCGGAACTGAGCGTGCTCGCCCTTCATACCGGCGGAGACCGCCTTCATGATCTTCGTCTGCGCGGCGGACCCGACGCGGCTCACCGAGATGCCCACGTTCATCGCCGGGCGGATGCCGGCGTTGAAGAGATCGGGCTCCAGGTAGATCTGCCCGTCGGTGATGGAGATGACGTTCGTGGGGATGTAGGCCGAAACGTCGTTCGCCTGCGTCTCGATGATGGGAAGCGCCGTCAGCGACCCCCCCTTCGCGAGCTTCGCCGCCCGCTCCAGCAGCCGGCTGTGGAGGTAGAAGACGTCGCCCGGGTACGCCTCCCGCCCCGGGGGTCGACGCAGGAGCAGGGAGATCTCGCGGTACGCCCACGCGTGCTTGCTGAGGTCGTCGTAGACGATGAGGGCGTCCCGGCCGCTCTCCATGAACTCCTCGCCCATGGCGCAGCCGGCGTATGGGGCGAGGTACTGCAAGGCAGCCGGCTCGGAAGCGTTCGCGGCGACGACGATCGTGTGCTCCATCGCCCCGTACTCCTCGAGCCGCGCCACCACCTGGGCGACCTTGCCCGCCTTCTGGCCGATGGCGACGTAGATGCAGATCAAGTCGCCGCCCTTCTGGTTGATGATGGTGTCGAGCGCGATCTGCGTCTTTCCCGTCGAGCGGTCGCCGATGATGAGCTCGCGCTGGCCGCGCCCGATAGGGATCATCGCGTCGATCGCCTTGATGCCCGTTTGCACCGGCGTATCGACGCTTTTGCGCAGCGTGACACCGGGAGCGATCCGCTCGACCGGGCGCGTCTTCGTCGCGTTGATAGGCCCCTTCCCATCGAGTGGCCGTCCGAGCGGGTCCACCACGCGCCCGATGAGCTCGTCACCGACCGGGACCTGGATGATGCGTCCCGTCGAGCGAGCCTCGTCCCCTTCCTTGATGCCGGTGTAGTCGCCGAGGACGATGGCGGCGACGCTCTCCTCCTCCAGGTTCATGGCGATGCCGACTTCCCCGTTCTCAAACTCGATGAGCTCGGAGAGCATCACCCCGGAGAGGCCGTGGATGCGCACGACCCCGTCACCGGCCTCGATGACCGTGCCGACGTCTGCGGAGACGACCGGCGCGGCGAAGTTCTTGATCTGTTCCTTCAAGATCGCCGTGATTTCGTCTGCCCGAACAGCCATGTCTCTAGACCCCCAACGAACGCTTCCCGACCTTCACCTTACGCAGCTCCCACGAGCTGGTCGCGGAGGAGCCGGAGTCGAGTTCGCACGCTTCCGTCGATGACCTGGTCTCCAACCCGCACGACGACGCCCCCCACGATGGAGGGGTCGACGCGGTTCGAAATGCGAACTTCGCGCCCCAAGAGCTCGGCGAGCTTCGCCCGGATGCGCTCGCGCTCCTCCTCATCCAGCTCCACCGCCGTGGTGACCTCTGCATCGACGATGCCGGCATGCGCATCGGCAAGCTGGTTGAAGATGGCCGCGATTCGCTGCGCGATCCCGACCCGGTCCCGCCGCACGAGGAGCTTCGCCAGGTTCAGAGCGAGCGGGTGCACGTCGAGCACGCGCTCGACGATCCGGTACCGCTCCTCGAGCGGAATTCGATCGTCGATGAGGACGTCATGGAGCTCCCGCACCGAGAACGCCTCCGCGATGTCGCGCAGGTCCTGCCGCCACCGGTCGATGGCGTTCTCCTCGCGGGCGAGCTCAAACGCTGCCTCCGCGTACCGCCGCGCCGGGTCTGCACCAGCCACCGCCTAGTTCCCTCCGAAGCGGGCCTGAGCGAGGACCTCTTCGATCACCCGGCGGTGAGCGTCGCGGTCGAGCGCCTGCCCGATGACTCGCTCCGCCGCCGTGATGGTGAGGTCGGCGAAGGCGGCCCGCAGCTCGGCGATCGCGCGGTCTCGCTCCAGCTCGATCTCCGCCCGGGCGCGAGCGAGTGCGGCCTCACGCTCCCTTGCCGCTTCCTCGCGCGCTTCCGCCTGGATGCGGTTCGCGATTTCCTGCGCCTCGGCCACGAGCCGCTGGCCCTCGCGCCGCGCCTCCTCCAGCTGCGCCTGGATGCGAGCCTCCGCCTCCGCTGCTTCATGCCGGGCGCGCTCGGCTGCGTTCAAACCCTCCGCGATCCGCTGGCGCCGCTCGTCCAGCATCCGCAGCACGGGCTTGTACAGGGTGAAGCGCAGGATGAGCAGCAGGACGAAGAAGTTCGCCACCTGCGCGATGAGCTGCGGCAGGTTGATGCCGAGCGCTTCGATAGCCTCGCTCATGAGCGTTCCCCGCTTTGGCGCCGTCTTAGATGACGAACGCGATGATGATCGCCGTCAGCAGCGCGTAGATGCCGATCGCCTCTGCGAACGCAACGCCGAGGATCATGTTCGTCTGGATCGCCGGCCGCGCCTCCGGATTGCGGCCGAGCGCCTCCATCGCCTTCCCCACCATCCAGCCGATCGCGAGAGCGGGACCGATGGACCCGACGGCCATGGCGAGGCCGGCACCCATCGCCTTCCCGAGCTCCGGATCGTTGAACGTCTGCAGGAAGGGGAGAAGAGCCACGATTTGCCCGATATCCATCTGCGTTCTGCCTCCCTATGCTTGTTGTTTCTCTCCCGGTCTTCCGGGTAGTTCACGAATGCAGCGATTTACGCTCGAGCGACCCCTCCCTCCGGTGCACCGTGGTGCCCGGGTGCATGCTCCCCCTCATGCTCCTCATCGTGATGCTCCACTGCCATGACCGCGAAGACAAGCGTCAGCAGTGCGAACACCGCAGCCTGAATGAAGCCGACGAACAGCTCGAGACCGTAAATAATGTCCACGAGCAAGAATGGCATGAGATACGTGAGCATCAAGATAAGCACTTCGCCTGCGAATATGTTTCCGAAAAGTCGGAAAGCGAAGCTCACAATGCGAATGAACTCGGATATAAGTTCGAGGAAACCGACAAACGTCAGCACCGGGTTCGAGAAGTTAAAGAATTTTCGCAGGTACCCCAGTCCCAGCGATTGCAGCCCCCAAAACTCCACAAGGATGAACGAGCAGATGCCCAAGGCAAACGTGTTGTTCACATCGCTGAAGGTGCTGCGGAAGACCGGGATCACGAGCGCCAGCTTCTCGCCCGGGAAGTCGACACCCTCGACCAAGACGCCGAGCGCAGGGCTCTCGACGCCGTGCCCGTGCCCGGCCTCGCTCTCCGCCTGCCCGTGTTCCCCATCGCCCCCCGCCTCCGCGAGCAGGAGCTTGGGCGCTTCAGGGTCGGCCTCCAGGGCCTCGACCGCGGCCCGCACCTCCTCGGCCGTGGGCGGCTCCTCCTCCGCTCCGTGCCGCTCGAAGTCGGTGAACGACTCCGCCAGGAAGACGATGTACCGGTCGAGCGCCTCCTCGGCCGACGTTCCGGCCGGGATCTCGAACTCCACCGCTTCGCCACCGGGCTTCGTCATGGCAAAGCCGCCGGCGTTCTCCATGAACCACGCCGCGAAGTGCTCGTCCTCCTCGAACGGCTTCCCCTTCTCTGCGTGCAGCACGATCTCGTGGAAGATCTCCGCCCCCACGTCCTCCGTCTTCCCGATGGCGTTGAAGATCGGAAGCAACCCCATCCAGTTCGAGACGATGATGAAGAGGAAGAACGTGGCGACGGCAGCGAAGAACCGCCGCCCGTTCACGGTGCCCGCAACCTGCTCCACCTGATCGAGCAGGAACTCGATTACCGCTTCGACGAAGTTCTGCACGCCGGACGGCAGCAGCCGCATCCCTCGCGTCGCAACGAGCGAGAGGATGATGAGGAAGGCCATCGACATCCAGGCGGTGATGAGCGTGTTCGAGATGTTCAGCGGACCAACGCGGGTGATGATCTCGGCGGGGAGGATCACTTCCGGCTGCGGCCCCCGGGCAATCAGGAGCCCGATCCCGAGCCAGCCGATGACCGCAACCGCGGCGACGACCCCGACGATGACCTTCTTCACCGCCTGCGCTCCCCCTGCTCTCCCCCGCCGAACCGGGCGAGGAAGGATATGAGCATCCGTACGCCCCCGTACAGCGCCAGGCCGAGGCCGGCCAGCGCTCCGAGAAGCGTGAAAATCGGCTCGAGTCCGGTACGCCCGTCAGCCCAATGGCCAAGGGCGACGCCGAGGATGATACAGGTGGCGAAGTACCACCCGATCCCGGTGAGGTAGGCGGCCGGCGCTACCCAGCGCCCCACCGTACCCCCTCCGGCGCCCTCCAGCTCGAGCCTCGCGAATGATACGGGGATTGTGAAGCGATGCGCAAGCGGGCGCTACTTCTGCCGCCGCTCATCGAAGTCATCGAGGTCGAGCCCCTCGATGAACTCGCGGAACGCGCCCAGCTTCTCCAGCTCCTGCGGATCCACGGGCTTCGTGCGCTCCGGCGTGACGGGTCCGCTCGAAGGCGCCGCCGCCTCCTCCGAACCTCGCTCCTCCTCTTCGAGAACGACGCCCGCCTGATCGAGCACCGACTCCTCGGCGTAGATCGGGACCTCCGCCCGCACAGCCAAGGCGATCGCATCCGAGGGCCGGGAATCGATCTCCAGCGTCTGGCCGTTGAACTCGAGGACGATGCGCGCGTAGAAGGTGTCGTTCGCCAGGTCGTTGACGACGATGTACAGCACCTTCGCGCCCAGCGTCTCGAGCACGTTCCGGAGCAGGTCATGCGTCAGCGGCCGTGCCACCGCCACGTCCTGGAGGCGCACCGCGATCGCGTCCGCCTCCGCCGGACCGATCCAGATCGGCAGGTACCGGTCGGAGCCCTTCTCGCGCAGGATGACGACCCGCTGGTAGTTCGTCAGGCTCAGCCTGACGCTCTCGATCGTCATCTCCCTCACCGCGCTCCCTCCGACAGCCGCCGTCCTTCGAACGGGGTATCCGAGCCGATGATAGGCGCGCCCGGATCGGGGAGTCAATCGGGAGAAGACCTACGGGACGGCCGCGGCCCGCGCCCCGCGGGCAAGCGCGCCAGCGTAGCGCAGGTTCACGAGCGCCGCGACGCCGATGAGCGCCGCGAGCAGCGCCAGCACGACGACGACGTTCGTCGCGTCGGCGAGCGCGCCGAACCCGAGCACGGGACCCGAGGCCGCCACCGCCGCCAGCGCGCCTTGGGTGGCGAAGACCCGCCCTTGCAACCCCACAGGCACGAGGTCGTTCAGCGTCGTCTGCCCAGCCACGGCCACGAGGGCGTAGCAGAAGCCGAGCGGGCCCGCCAGGAGCATGGCGAGGACGCCGCCACCGTCGAACCGCCCCAGCCGCACGTCCCCTAGCCAAGCGAAGGCGCCGTACCCGGCGAGGAACTTCGCCTCGGCATCGACGAACGCCATTCCTAAGAGGAAAAGGACGAAGCCGGCGAACCCTACGCTGCTGAGCACGAACGGCGGGAAGCGCCGCGCCAAGGCGCCCGCGAGCCGGAGCCCGGCAGCCACGCCGAGCGCCGCGGGCGAGAGGGCGATCGCCCCGAGCTCCACCGGCAGGCCGATGACCTCCTCGATGTACGTCGGCGCGAGCCCCGCGATGACGATCATCGCCATGGAGATGAGGGTGAGCTCGAGCGCCGCCCGCATGGCACGCGGGTCGCGCTGGAGCGCGCGCCATCCCTGGAGCCACCACGGCTCCGCAAGCTCCCCCCCGACCGTTCGCGGCGTTGCGTCCACGCGCCCGCGGCCGATGAAGAGGGCATACACGCCCGCGAGGACGAAGAGACCACCGCAGACGGCGAAGAGCAGTCGCGGCTGGTCGAGCACGCGCAGCGCCAGCGGGGCGAGCGCACCGTAGCCGAGCACCTGGGCGATCCCCGTCACGGCGTGCCCGATGGCGTTCGCCGGGACGAGCTCTTCCCGGCGAACGATGGTCGGCAGGATCGCGGCCTCCGCGGCGGTGGCCATCTGCGTCGCCGATGCGAGCACGAAGGCCGTGGGGAAGAACCAGCCGAGTGACGGCTCCAGATACGCGAAGAGGAAACACGTCGCCGCCCGCATGAGGTCGCCGAAGAACACGAGCAGCCGCTTCGGGTACCGATCCGCGGCCACGCCGGCAGCGAGCCCCGCGACGGTGGAAGGGATGACGATCGTCAGCACGAGGAGGCTGCTCATGAAAGCCCGGCCCGTCTCGTCGACGACCAGCAGGACGAGCGCGAAGTTCGCAGCGTTGTTCGCCACGCGGGAAAGCAGCTTCGAGTACGTCAGCATCCGGAACGGACGCTGCTGCATGAGCGGAAGGGTGACCCCGGACGCGGCCTCAGCTACCATCGCCGGAGCCCACGGGGACCCGTTGCTTCACCCGCGAATCGAACCGGTGCCGGGGCATGAGCAGACGTCTGCCGCAGCCGAGACACTCGATTCCGACGTCCGCCCCGACCCGGAAGACGCGCCACTCCCAGCCGCCGCAGGGATGCTGCCGCTTCAGCCGCACCACGTCCCCCACGGCCAGGTCGGGGAAGCGGATGATCACGAGCCCGATTCTACTGCCTCGGCGATGAGCCGTCGGTACCGCTCGGCTGCAGCCGCGGCCGCGGCCACCTGGTCCTGCCCTCCCCCGCCCGCATAGAGGATGGCTCTGCTCACGTTCACCACGAGCTTCCCGGGCGCCGCCCCCAGCGAGCGAACGACCGCCCCCAGCTCCCCACCCTGCGCACCGATGCCGGGTACGAGCACGGGGACATCCGGCGCGCTGGCACGCACCGCGCGCAGCTCCTCTTCCGGCGCCGTCGCGCCGACGACAAGCCCGACGTTGGCGCCCCAGCCGGACGCGAGCTCGGCCACGCGCTCGAACACTCGCTTCCCATCCTCAAGCCGCTGCAGCTGGAGGTCCTGCGCGCCGGCCCCCGAGGTTCGGCAGAGGACGTACACCCCCCGCTCGGGATACTCCAAAAAGGGCTTCACGCCCTCGAGCCCCAGGTAGGGGTTGACCGTCACCGCATCGAACCCCCACACCTCGAACGCCGCGCGAGCGTACGCTTCGGCGGTGGAGCCGATGTCGCCGCGCTTCATGTCGCCGATGACCGGCACTCCCGCCGGGACCCGGGCCAGCACCTGCTCCAGCGCCCGCAGCCCCGGCAGGCCGTACGCCTCGTAGAACCCCAGGTTCGGTTTGAAGCACGCCGCGAACGGCGCGGTAGCCTCGACCACGTCGCCGAGCACCGCCGCGAGCGATTGGACGTCGTGCCGGCCCGGGTGCGGGTCGAGCCCGACACAGAGGTACGACCCGGTCGCCTCGGTGCGCGCCGCGAGCCGTTCGAAGAACCCCGGCCACGTCATGGCACCACCTGCGCCTCGACCGCGAAAAGCTCCGGGGCGAGCGACCGCGCGACCGCTTCGAACCGCGGCCGCGGCCCGCTCACGAGGAGCTCGAACGCGCCCGGCGGTTCGCCTGCCTCCCACCCTGCCTCGCGCCAGAGCTGCGCGGCCCGCCGCGCCACAGGCTCGCTCGTCTCCACCACCTTGAGCCCCGGGAACTCCGCGCGGACGTCGTCCGCGAGGAAGTGGTAGTGGGTGCAGCCGAGGACGACGACGTCCGCGCCGCGCTCGACGGCGGGTGAGAGCAGCTCCCGCAGCCGCGCCCGCGACTCAGCGCTGCCCGCTCCCCCTCGCTCGACGAGCTCGGCGAGGCCGTGCCCTGGCACCCGCTCGACGATCACGCCAGTGCCGTACTCGTCCTGCACCCGGCGGAGGGGCTCCCCGTCGAGCGTGCCCGGCGTCGCCAGCACCACGACCCTCCCGCTCTTCGAGCTGACCGCGGCAGGCTTCAGGCCGGGCACCATGCCCACGAACGGCACCGGAAACGCGGCCCGCAGATCGGCGAGGGCGGCCGCCGAAGCGGTGTTGCAGGCAACGACGACGAGCTGGGCGCCGGCACCGAGCAGCTCTCTCGTGGCCGCGAACGCCCGCTTCCGCACCTCGGCAGCGGGACGCCCGCCGTAAGGGAACCAAGCGTTGTCCGCAAAGTAGACGATCCGGGCGCCCGGCAGGAGCCTCCGTAGCGACCGCGCCACGCTCAGCCCGCCGACGCCCGAATCGAAGCACCCGATTGCCGGGGGAACCACCAGGCCGAGCATAGCACGCACCCCGTTCAGGCTCGATACTGGTGGCGATGCCACCCGCGGCCGTCGACGTTGCGCTCCTCCCAGCAGAGGCAGCGCACGCATCCGCCGATTGTTATGTCGTTATTGACCTGCTCCGGGCGACGACGACGATGGCCGTGGCGCTCAGCCGCGGCGCCCGTCGCGTGCACGTCGTTCCCACGGTGGAAGAAGCGCGCGCCTGCCGTCACCTCGGGCTCCTCGCAGGGGAGGTCCGAGGACTGCCGCCGGAGGGGTTCGATTTCGGGAACTCCCCCTGCGAGCTCCTGCACGCGCCCCTCGCGGGCAAGGACCTCGTCCTCGCCACCACGAACGGCACGAAAGCAATCGTCGCCGTTGCGGGCCGCGGTGCCGTGCTCGCGGCGAGCTTCGCCAACCTGAGCGCAGCAGCGCAGGCGGCCTCTCGATACGAGCGGGTGCTGGTCGTCTGCGCGGGCACGGAGGGCACCCGCCGCTTCGCGCTCGAGGACGCCGTCGCTGCCGGCGCCCTGGTGAGCCGGCTCTTGCGGGAGGCGCCCCAAGCCCGGCTTGGGGATGGCGGCCTCCTGGCGCTCCAGCTCACGGCGGGAGAGCCGCTCCCGAACCTGGTCCGGCGTGCCCAGCACGCCCGGTACCTCGAATCGATCGGGCTGGCGGAAGACGTCGCCTTCTGCACGAAGGTCGACGTCGTGGGCGTCGTTCCGGTCCTCGAGTCCCGCGAGGGAAGCGTCGCTACGTTCGCCCCCTTCGTCCCATCCGCCGAACCCGTTGCCAGGCCTCCGAGAGACGGCTGACCCGCTCGCTCGGAGGCTGGCGCCCAGCGTACCGTTCCTCCTCGAACGCCTCCGTCGCGTCGTCGGCCACCGGAGCCGCGATGGCCTCCCGCAGAACGGGGCGGAACTCCTCCGGTGTGGCCCAGGAGGGCCGCGGCCGGCCGCGCTCCGCTGCCTCGGCGAGCATCTCCAGGTAGATCCGTGTGGCGGGCCCGTGCGCCGCCGGCTCCGCGGGCGACCGCCTCCCCAGCCAGCGCCGAAGCATGCCGCCCAGACCCTCGCCAGCTCGGCCGGCTCGCTCGGTCTCCACCCTCGCCTCCGAACCTCGAGGCGGCCGCCGCCAGGCGCGAACGGCAGCGAGCGCCGCGAACGCGAACGCCGCGAGCACCGTCAACAGGAGCAGCGCCCGGCCGGCCGCGCTGAGCCCCCGCACGACTGCGGGGGTCGACTGCTCCGTGTCGGCTCCCTCCCCCTCCAAGAAACGAGCGGGAGCTTCGGCGAGGGAGATCGGCTCCCACTGGTCGGGCAGGAGCCAGGCGAGGACCCGTTCGAGCACCCACGCAACGGGGGTCAAGAGCACGACGATCACCCAGGCGACGGCGTCGATGATCGCGTCGCCCGCGGCGCCCGCCACCTCGCGATAGGCGAAGCCGAAGAGGAGCACGAGCGCCGCGGCCGCGCCGGCGACCCCCGCGAGCAGGACCCCTGCCACCGACCCGGCGCGCAGCTCGCCGAACGTCGTGCCGCTACGCGCGAGCTGGCTCAGGGCGAGCGCTACCGCCCCCAGCGTGTAGGCGCCGAGGGCGTGCCATGCGATGGCATCGCCGGCCTCGGTGGCGGCTCCCAGCACCGCAACGATGGTCGCCAGGGCGAAGGCCGGCGCGAGCTGTCGGGGGAACGCCTCGAGGTCGACTTCCTGCGAACCGCGGTACGAGGCCCGCGCCCATGCGCCGAGGAGGAGAAGGGCGCCGAAGAAGGCGTGCCCACCCCGCCGCGACGTCTCGTCCGCATCGGCGACGAAGTCCGCGATCCAGCTCAGGTCCCAGAGCGCCAGGTCCCCGGCGAAGACGAAGCGGAGGGTCCCGTAGAGGACGACCGACGCCACCCCGGCCGCGATGGCGATCTGCATCCTGCGGCCGATCTCGAACGACGCGAGCCCGCGGGCAAGGCCGTAGCCCGCCACCATCGCCATCACGAAGGCTCCCGCCGGGAGGTACGGGTCTCCGGGCTCGTACCCCGTCGCCACCCAGCGCTGGAACTGGGCGAAGACGACCGCCTCGCAGGCGAGCGCCGCGAGGAGCGCCAGCGCTACCATCGCCGCTCCGCCCCCGCCACCCGGGACCCGAGGGGCAAGAAGGTCACTGGAATGGGCGCGAGTATCGCCCGCTCCACCCGCTCCGAGGTCGCGATGGCCGCCACCGCGTGGCCTTGCTCCTGCAAGCGGCGCACCTCCTCGGCGAGCTCGGGAGGTACGAGCGAGGCCACGAGCGCGACCGTGGCCCCCATCGGCCATCGCCCGCTCTCCCGCCGCACGACCGCCGCCAGCTCCTGCAGGGTCAGCGGCTGCACCATCGCCAGGGCCTCAAGGATGCGCGTGAGCTGATCCGGGGCCGTCGCCGGCGGGAGCCGGATAGGACGATCCGCGTCCGGGAGGGATCCGTTGGCGAGAAGCCCCACTGCGAACCCGCGCTCGACCGCCCAGTGGGCGACCGAGGCGGCGACAGAGATCGTCCACTCCAGCTCGTCGACCAGGTACCCCTCCCACGAGTGGGGGAGCGTGTCGACGTTCAGCAGGAGGTACAGGTGCGGGGTCGCCGACGGCTCGTACACCCGGGACGTGAGGCTGCCGAGCCGCGCGCTCGCCTTCCAGTCGATGCGGCGGAGCGGGTCCGTCGGCTGGTACTCGCGCAGCCCGGCAAACCGCAGCGGATCCTCGAAGAGCACGTTCCGCCCGCGCCAATCCCCCAGCGCGCGCGCCGCCGGGAAGCCGAGCTCGGGCAGGCGGAGAAGGCGGGGGTAGACGACGACCCGCTCGCGGACGTCGTCCTCCCGGACGGCGGGGAAGAGCCCGAAGAGGTCGGCGGCCGCCACCCGTCCTGGCCCGACCTGATGGTATCCCCGCTGCTCGCTCCGCACGCTGAACCGCCACCGCTGCCGCTCGTACCAGCCGAGCGAGCCACGCCGCGTCAGCAGGTTGAGGCCTGGCGAGGCCGCGTTCGCGAGGCGCTCGCCCTCCACCTCGAGCTGCTCCGCGACGGAGAGCCGCCACTCGAACCAGGGGAGCGGGAGGAGCTTGCGGTTCTCCAGCTCCACCTCCAGCTCGGTCGCTTCGCCGGCGAAGAGACGGCGCTCGTGCAGCCGTCGCCGGAACGCGACGCCGTCGAAGAGATGGCGGCCCCAGTAGCGGCTCACTGCGCCGATGACGATGACCACGAAGCCGAGCCCGCTCAGCGCGGGCACGTCGGACACGAACCCGAGCAGGACCAGGAACGGCCCCACCAGCAGCCAGGCGTCGCGGAACGGCACCTCAGACCTCCACGGGAACGGGAACCCGCTCGAGGATCTCGCCCACGATCTCCTCGGCGCCCCGGCCGCGCAGGCGAGCCTGGGTCGAGAGGATGAGCCGGTGCGGGAGCACGTGGTGCGCCATCCGCTTGACGTCGTCCGGCAGGACGAAATCCCGCCCTTCCAGCACGGCCAGTGCGCGGGCCGCGCGCAGCAGCGCGAGGCTCGCCCGCGGGCTCGCGCCGAGCTCCAGCGCCGGCTCCTCCCTGGTGGCGCGCACCACCCGGACCACGTACCGACGCACGGCAGGCTCGACGTACAGCCGCTGCACCGCTTCGGCGAACCGCGCGAGCTCCGCGGCTTCGACGACCGGCTCGAGCGTGGCGAGCGGGTCGCCGGAACCGTGGCGCACGAGGATCTCGTCCTCGTCCTCCTCCCCCGGGTAGCCGATGCGCACGCGGAGGAGGAAGCGGTCGAGCTGCGCCTCCGGGAGGGGGAACGTGCCCTCGAGCTCGACCGGGTTCTGGGTCGCCAGCACCAGGAACGGCCGCGGCAACGGCCGCGTCTCGCCCTCGAGCGTGACCTGCCGCTCCTCCATCGCTTCGAGCAGGGCGGATTGGGTTCGCGGCGTCGCGCGGTTCACCTCGTCGGCGAGGACCACGTTGGCCATCAGCGGACCCTCGCGGAAGCGGAACTCGCCGGACTTCTGGTCGTAGTAGTGGATGCCCGTGATGTCCGCCGGCATGAGGTCCGGCGTGAACTGGATGCGCCGGAAACTGCAGCCGAGCGATCGCGCCACCGCCTTCGCCAGCGTGGTCTTGCCGATCCCGGGAACGTCCTCGAGCAGGACGTGCCCCACGCAGAGGAGCGCCACGAGGAGGAGCCGCACGACCTCCCGCTTGCCGACGATGACCCGCTCGACGCTCTCCTGGACACGTTCGAGCCGCTCGCGGATCTCCGCCACTTCCGCCGCTGAGAGACGAGGGCGCTCCGGGTTCGTCACCGGCTTCCCCTTTCTGCGCGCATCGTAGCTGCGCCTCTCCGCCCTGGAAACCGCCCGGGCACCGGGAGGCGGCCGCTACACTTCCCTGCAGTGCCCACGGTCGAGCGGATCCGGTTGGCGGACAACAACGTGTACGTCGTCGACGGCCCGGACGGACGCATCGCCATCGACGCGGGACCGGACTACGCGGGCGCGTGGGAGGAGCTGCGGGCCTGCGCGGGGGAGGTCACCTCCGTCTTCGTCACCCACGGCCATGCAGACCACGCCGGGCTTGGCGCTCGCTGGCAAGCCGAAGGCGCTCGGGTCCACCTGCACGAGGCTGACCATCACCTCGTCGGGCGGCTCTTCCCCGATGAGGCGGGCTGGCGCGTCCTCCTGGAGTTCGTGCGCACCTGCGGGGCGCCGCCGGAGCTCGCCGAGCAGCTCATCGCCGGCATCGAGCGGCGGCGCCGGCACGCGCAGAGGCTCGCCGAGAGCGGCGCGTACCCGCCGGCGGGGCGCGGCGGGAGGCACCCGACGGGGCTCCGGTACGAGCCGTTCCATCCGGAGCCGGTGCCGGAGCGGCTGCCGAACGGCCTCCGCGCGCTCCACCTTCCCGGCCATACGCCGGGAACGGTCGTCTTCGTCGCCGAGGACGGGGCCGTCTTCTCGGGCGACCAGCTCCTGCCCGACCTCACGCCGACGCCGGGCATCCAGGCAGAACCACGGGCCGACCCGCCGCGGCGGTTCCGCAGTTTGCCCGGATTCCTCGAAGGGCTTCGCCGCCTGCAGGAGATGAGGCCGACCCGCTGCTATCCGGGGCACGGCGAGCCGTTCGACGACGTCCCGCGCGTCCTCGACGCTGCCATCGCGGCGATTGAGGAGCGAACCGAGCGGGTCCTGCAGGCGCTCCGCGAGCTGGGCCGCGCGACCCCGTACGAGATCGCGGTGCACTTGTACCCCCGAGCGGTCGAGCGCCGCTTCTGGCAGTTCGTGCCCACCATCCAGGGGCACCTCGACCTCCTCGAAGCGCGCGGCCTCGTGCGGCACTCGGGCGGAGCCTGGTGCATCGCCTAGCGCCCGCTCGCTACCCGGGCAGCTCCGCTTCGAGGGCGGTCAACGCGTCGTCCACGATGTCGACGATCGCGTCGGCCTCCTCCCGGTTGAGGATGAGCGGCGGCGCGACGTAGAGGAGGTTCCCTGCCCGCGTGAGCAGCCCGCGCTCGCGGAGCGCGCGAGTGAGCCGGCCGGGCAGGTCCTCGTCCGCGGGGAACGGCTCGCGCGATTCCCGGTCCTTCACGATCTCGAGCGCCCACAAGAGGCCCACCCCGCGCGCCTCCCCGACGATGCGGTGCCGTTCGGCGACGCGCCGCAGGCCGGAGCCGAGGTACTCGCCGACCCGGGCGGCGTTCTCGACCAGCCGCTCCCGTTCGATGATCTGCACGTTTCGTAAGGCGACCGCACAGGAGACGGGATGGCCGGCGAAGGTAATCCCGCTCACGAACGCCCGCTCGCGGCCGCCGCGGAACGCCTCGGCGACACGCTCGCTCACCAGCACCGCCGCGATGGGGAGGTACCCGGAGCTGATCTGCTTCGCCACGGTCATCAGGTCGGGCTCGATGCCGAAGTGCTCGATGCCCCACCAGCGGCCGGTACGCCCGAATCCGTTGATCACTTCATCGGCGATGAGGAGGATGCCGTACGCGTCGCAGACCTCCCGCAAGGTGCGCCAGTACTCCGGCGGCGGGACGTAGTTCCCGTTCGCCACCGAGATCGGCTCCGCGATCACCGCCGCGACGGTCTCCGGGCGCTCGGCTTCGATGAACGCCGCGAGCGCCCGCGCGCAGTAGACGTCGCAGCCGGGGTACGTCTTCTCATACGGGCAGCGGTAGCAGTTCACGCCGGGAATGCGGACCGCTCCAGGAACGAGCGGCTCAAAGGGCGGGCGCACGGCGTAGCTCGCTCCGTTCACGCTCAGCGCGCCGGCTGTCTGACCGTGGTACGAGCCGATGCGCGAGATGACCTTGTACCGCTTCCCCTCGCCCCGGTTGTAGTGGTACTGCTTGGCGATCTTCAGGGCGAGCTCGACGGCCTCCGAGCCGGAGTTCGCGAAGTGCACCTTGCTGATGCCCCGGGGCGCGAGCCGCACCAGCTCCTCTGCGAGCGCGAGCGCAGGCTCGGTGGCGAAGGCAAACGTGTTCGCGTAGGCGAGGCGCCGCATCTGCTCGGCCGCGACCTCAGCCAGTTCTTCGCGCCCGTGCCCGACCGCGACGACCCAGAGGCCCGACTGCCCATCGATGTACCGGCGCCCCTCCCGGTCCCAGAGGTAGACGCCTTCCCCTCGCTCGATGACGAGCGGCGGGTCTTCGCCCCAGATGTCCAGCGGCTGGTTCTGGAGCCACAGCGCCGGCTCGCGCGTTGTCGCCTCGTTTGCCATCCCCTGCCCCGCGCGCATTCTGCGCGCTCCGGCACCTCGCCGCAACGAGCGCCGGCGTGCGCCCTACAATACGGTCGTGGCTGCGCCCGCCGACGCCGACCTCGAGCGTGCGATCCAGGAACGCGGGCGCGAGCTCCTCGCCGCCGTCGAGCCGCACCGGCTCATCCAGCTCACGCCCGCCTGGTGGCAGGAGCGTCTCTTCGAGTGGGCGACGCGGGATCCGGAGTTCCGGGTCCGCCTCCTGCGCTTCGTCGACGTCCTCCCCACCCTCCGCACCGCGTCGGCGGTGGCGGATCACGTGCGCCAGCACTTCGGCCGCGGCGCTCCCCGGCCCGTCGCCCTTGGCAGCGCGGTAGCCGATCGGCCGCCGTTCCGGCCCCTTCTCTCGCGAATCGTCCGCCAGGCCGTGTTCGCCATGGCCGAGCGGTTCATCGCCGGCCGCGACGCCGAAGACGCCCTGCCGAAGCTCCGCGCGCTCGTCGAGGAAGGGGTCGCCTACACCCTCGATGTGCTCGGCGAGGCCACCCTCTCCCACCGCGAGGCGGACCAGTACCGTGACCGTTACCTGCGGCTCCTCGAGGTGCTGGGCGCCGCCGGCGAGGGCTGGCGCGGGCCCGAGTTCGCCCGGGCGGTGAACCTTTCGGTCAAGCTCTCCGCCCTCACGCCGCATTTCGAGCCTGCCGCTCCCGAGGCCACGACGGCGGACCTGCTCCCTCGCCTGCTGCCAATCCTCCGGGCAGCCCGGGAGCGCGGCGCCGGCATCTACGTCGACATGGAGCAGTACCGGTACCGGGACCTCGTCCACCACGCCTTCGCGGCCGCTCTCGAAGATCCCGCCCTTCGCGGGTGGGACGGAGCCGGCATCGTCGTGCAGGCGTACCTCCGCGACGCGGAGGAGATCCTCGAGTGGCTGGAGTCGCTCGCGCGGCGCCTCGGCACGAGCATCGCCGTGCGGCTCGTCAAGGGCGCCTACTGGGACGAGGAGCGGGTGGTCGCCCGCCAGCTCGGCCATGCCGTGCCGGTCTTCGAGGAGAAGGACGCCACCGACTGGAACTTCGAGCGCTGCACGGAACGGCTGCTCGCCGCCTGGCCGCGGCTCCGCCCCGCCTTCGGAACGCACAACCCGCGCAGCATCGCCCAAGCGATGGTGCGCGCGGAGCGGTCGGGCGTGCCTCGGGAGGCGCTCGAGTTCCAGATGCTGTACGGGATGGCGGAAGGCCTGCGGCGGGCCGTCGTGCGCCTCGGCTACCGCACGCGGGTCTACGTTCCCGTGGGGGAGCTCATCCCCGGGATGGGGTACCTCGTCCGGCGGCTGCTGGAGAACACCGCGAACGAGTCGTGGATCGTCCACAAGTTCGAGGAGGCCGATCCGGAGACGGTGCTCCGCCCGCCCGCGCCGCCCCGGGAGCGGCCCGCCATCGTCCGGGCCGCCCCGTTCCGGAACCATCCGGCGGCCGAGTGGCACCGCCCGGAGCAAAGGCAGGCCATGCGCGCCGCCCTGGACGCCGTCCGCACCCGCTTCGGACGGGAGCTCGCTCCTCTCGTGGGCGAGCACGAGCCCCCGGGCGGCGAAGCCCTCGCCGTTCGGCTGCCGGCGGAACCGGACACCGTCATGGCCACCGTCCATCTCGCCACGCCGCACGACGCGGAGATCGCCGTGGAACGGGCGCGCAAGGCCTTCCCCGCGTGGCGGGCAGCGGGCGCGCGGAGGCGGGGCGACATCCTCCGGCGGGCGGCGGAACTGCTGGCGGAACGGCGTTGGGAGTTCGCTGCCACGATGGTGTACGAGTGCGCGAAGCCGTGGCGGGAAGCCGACGGCGACGTGGTGGAGGCCATCGACTACCTGCGGTACTACGCCCTCCAGGCCGAGCGTCTCGAGCGCGGCGAACGGTTGGAGCTCGTCCCGGGTGAACGGAACCGGCTCTTCCGCGAGCCCCGGGGCGTCGCGGCGATCATCTCCCCGTGGAACTTCCCGCTCGCGATCATGGCCGGGATGACGACGGCCGCCCTGGCCGCGGGCTGCTGTGCCGTCGTGAAACCAGCCGAGGAGTCGCCGGTGGTCGCCCGCCTCTTCGTCGAGCTCCTCCGGGAGGCAGGCGTGCCTCCCGACGTCCTCCACTATCTCCCGGGGCGCGGCGAGGTCGTCGGCGAGGCGCTCGTCCGGCACCCGGAGGTCGACGTCATCGCGTTCACGGGGAGCGCCGAGGTGGGGCTCCACATTCTTCGGGTGGCGGCCGGGTGCCCACCTGCTCCTTCGGGCCCGAAGCGGGTCATCGCCGAGATGGGCGGGAAGAACGCCGTCATCGTCGACGAGGATGCCGACATCGACGAGGCGGTCGCAGGCGTCGTCGCCTCAGCGTTCGGCTATGCAGGCCAGAAGTGCAGCGCCTGCAGCCGGGCCATCGTGGTGGGGACGGCGCATCGGGAGTTCCGCGAGCGGCTGGCGGGCGCGGTGGAGAGCCTCCCGGTGGGCCCGCCGGAGGACCCCTGGACGGTCGTCCCGCCGGTCATCTCCCCGGGCGCGAAGGAGAAGATCGAGCGCTACCTCTCGCTGGCGTACGCAGAGGGGGAGCTGGTCGCCTGTGGTCGCGCTCCGGACGGCGGCTGGTACGTGGCGCCGCACGTCTTCGAGGCCATCTCCCCCGACTCACCCGTCGCGCGGGACGAGATCTTCGGCCCGGTCCTCCTGCTCTTCCCGGCGGACTCCTTCGAGGACGCGCTGAACCTGGCGAACGACGCCGAGTACGCGCTCACGGGCGGAGTGTTCTCGCGGAACCCGCGCCACATCGAGCTGGCGATGCGGGAGTTCCGGGTGGGGAACCTGTACGTCAACCGGAAGATCACGGGCGCGATGGTCGGGCGGCAGCCGTTCGGCGGCTTCCGCCGCTCCGGGCTCGGAGACAAGGCCGGCGGCCCGGACACGCTCCTTCCCTATACGATCCCGCGCGTCGTTACCGAGAACACCCTCCGGCGGGGCTTCGCCGAGGACTTCCTCGGGCGCTGACCCTGCCCTCACCGGAGGAGACGGCCGGCGAGCCGGTGGACGAGCGCGCGCTGGAGCTCGTTCTCGGGACGGGACCCCGCTCGGTCGACGCGCCGTTCGGCCTCGTCGCGCTCGAGGCCGAGCGCCAGCAGGACGCAGATGGCGAACGTCCCTGTGCGGCCGACGCCGGCGCCGCAGTGCACGAGGACGTGCTCGCCGGAGACGAGCGCGTCCGCCGTATCCCCGACCACGGCGAGGAACGCGTCCTCATCGCCGGGGATCCCGCCGTCCGGGATCTCGCAGGCCACCTCCCGCCAGGGGAGCCTTCCCTGACGGATGGCCTCGGCGTAGGAGGGCGACTTGGACTCCACCTCGTCCATGGGTGCGAGGCGGACGGTGTGTGTCTCGCCCCGATTCCTCGCCTCCGCGAAGGCCTCCTCGAGCGGCTCGTCTCGCTCGTACGTCCCCGGCATCGAGTTGAGGAAGAGGCGTCCGCGGATGCCAGCGGGTAGCTCTACTTCACGAGACACCATCGCCGTCAGCTCCTGTGAGGGCTCCGCTGCCAGAGCGGCGGCGGTATTCTACGCTTGCGGAGAGACCGCGAGCCGGGGTGGCGGAACGGGAGACGCAGCGGACTTAAAATCCGTCGCCGCAAGGCGTGTGGGTTCGAATCCCACCCCCGGTACCAGACGCCTCAGGTGCAGCGCGCAGA